>WNGR01000049.1_pt1 | contig 158779 bp, 128 predicted proteins | sample 5407581 | NCBI WGS metagenome assembly WNGR01 (sample SAMN13153383, study PRJNA577476) | soil metagenome | isolation source: 80 cm soil or saprolite under Garry oak tree replicate 2 | place: USA:California | collected 2016-06-15
CTCGTCCCTCACCGCCGCGCCCTCAGCCGCCCCCACCCGGGCACGGGCGGACCTCGCCAGCGTGATGATCTTCTGGTCTTCCGCGTCAAGCTCTCCCACGCCGCCGAGTCTAAAGCGCCCGCACTCGACTCCCCGAGCTTGCGGAATGGCCGTGCACAGAATGGAACCCAGCCCACCTCGCCATCCTGGACAGCTGCCCGGGCACGCAGAGGCAGACCGAAACCGTAAGCCTCCCCGGACAATGGGGACGCCCAGTCACGGCAGCCCCCAGTGGGAGAGGCACCCAGACAGCCCGTCAGCGGGGCTGGCCGGCGCCCTCGTCGCGGCTTTCCTGCCCCGATCCCTTGGCCGGCCGCTCAGACCTCGCGACGGTCACGGTCTGGATCCGGTTCCGCCGCCCGGCCAGGCTCTCAGCGGGCAGTCGAGCCGGCGATCGGGACCCGCCCCAGCGCGTGCGCGAGCAGCCCCCCAACCGTCTCCACATCCTCCGCATCGATCGTGACGCCAAACAGGTCTTCCAGATCCGTCACAGGCAGCCGCGCTGTTACCCGGGCCCGGCCAGGAGCGAGCCAGTCCACCACCGGCTGCTCCTGGTCATACTCGTCGGTGATCTCCCCGACGATCTCTTCCAGGATGTCCTCGATCGTGACCAGCCCCGCCGTGCCGCCATACTCGTCGATCACGATCGCGAGATGGATCTGCCGCGCCTGCATGTCCCGCAGCAGTACATCCACCGGCTTGCTCTCCGGCACGAACGGCGCCGGGCGCATGACCGACTCGACCTTCTCCACCGCCTCGGCCTCCGGGCGCTCCCGGCTGTGGGCCACCAGGTCTTTAAGGTAGGCGATGCCGATCACATCGTCCTCGTTCTCCCCGACCACCGGGATACGCGAGAACCCGCTGCGCAACGCGAGTGAGAGCGCCTGCCGCACCGTCCGGTCCCGCTCGACGAAGACGATGTCGGTCCGGGGGACCATCACCTCGCGCACGATGGTGTCACCAAGCTCGAACACCGAGTGGATCATCGCCCGCTCGGTCGGCTCGATCACCCGGCGTTCTTCCAGCAGGTCCACTAGGCCCCGCAGTTCTTCCTCGGACGCGAGAGCACGATCGCGGCCCGCCCGCCCCGGCGTCAGGGCGCTGCCCACCGCGAGCAGCACCCGGGGCAGCGGCCCAAGGGCGCGCACGACTGGGTACAGGATTCGGGACGCGGTCATGGTCAGCTGCCGGTCGTACTGGCGGCCGAGCGTGCGGGGCCAGATTCCGGCCACCACGTACAGCACGCCCGACATCACCGCGACGGCGATGAGGAACGTGCGCCAGCCGCCTCCCAGCCAGCGAAGCAGCGCAACCGTCATAAGCACGACCGCGCCGGTCTGCCCGCCGACCCTGACCAGCAGCAGCACGCTCAGGTACCGTGACGGCTCGGTGAGAACCGCCCCCACCCGCCCGGAAACCGCCGACCCGTTGGCGCGGCCCAGCTCCCGCGGGCCAGCCCGCGAGGCGCGGACGATGGCAACCTCCGCACTGGCGCACAGCCCCGCCGCTATCGCAAGCGCCAGAGCGGCTGCTACAAGCCACCCCATCGCAGCATCACCCGGGTTCGTCGCGCTCGCTCGCGTCCTGGATGGGTCCGCGATCCGCGCGCCATGAGTCAAAGAGCCGGTCTTGCAGACCGAACATCGTGGCACGCTCGCCGGGCTCAGCGTGGTCGAATCCAAGCAAGTGCAGGATCCCGTGCGTGCACAGCATCTCAAGTTCGTCCGCTACCGGATGATTGGCCTCGCGCGCCTGCTCGGCCGCGACCTCCGGGCACAGGACCACGTCACCCAGCAGCCCGGGCTCTGAATCCGGCTGTCCGCCCGAGCGGTCCGTGCGGTCGCTGCCTGGGGGCGGCGGGCGCAGCTCATCCATGGGAAACGCGAGAACATCTGTGGGACCAGGCTCGCCGAGCCAGCGCTTGTGCAGGTCTGTCATGGTCGCGGTATCGACCAGCAAAACGGATAGCTCCGCGAGCGGGTGGATTCGCATGGAATCAAGCACGTACCTGGCGAGTGCCGCAAGGGCGGTCTCGTCCACGCTGATCTCTGATTCGTTGGCGACCTCGATACTCATGACCTCGCCTGATCCCGTGATCTCGCCTCATCCTGACGGCCTCCGGAGGAGCTCACTGCGCACGCTTGCCCGCGCCACGGGAGTTGGCGCGGCCCGCCGCGCGTCCCCGGATGCCACCGTCGCGCATGGTCCCCGCCAGCCTGCCAGACTGCCCTCCAACCCGGGCCTCGTAGGCGGCGTAGGCATTCACGATATCTCCGACGAGCCGGTGCCGGACCACATCGTTGCTGGTCAGCCGCACGAAGTGGATGTCTTCCACGCCATCAAGTATTTCCTGGACGATCATCAGTCCGCTTGCCTGGCCAGTCGGCAGGTCCACCTGGGTGATGTCGCCGGTCACCACGATCCGTGAGCCAAAGCCGAGCCGGGTGAGAAACATCTTCATCTGCTCGGCCGAGGTGTTCTGCGCCTCGTCCAGGATGATGAACGAGTCGTTCAGTGTCCGCCCGCGCATGTAGGCCAGCGGCGCCACTTCGATCGTCCCCGCCGCGATCAGCCGGGGGATCGAGTCCGGGTCCAGCATGTCGTGCAGCGCGTCGTACAGGGGGCGCAGGTAGGGGTCGATCTTCTCGTAGAGGGTGCCAGGCAGGAAGCCGAGGCGCTCCCCCGCCTCCACGGCCGGCCTGGTCAGGATGATCCTGTTGACCTCCTTGGCCTGCAGCGCCTTGACCGCCTTCGCCATCGCCAGGTACGTCTTCCCAGTTCCGGCGGGCCCTATGCAGAACACGATGGTGTGCTGGTCAATGGCATCCACATAGCGTTTCTGATTGAGCGTTTTGGGGCGGATTGTCTTGCCTCGGGCGGACAGGATGTCCAGCGTCAGAACGTCCGCGGGACGGATCCCCGATTTGCGGCGGAGCATCGGGATGATCCGGTCCACCGACGCCGCGGTGAGTTCCGCACCACCTGCGAGCATTGCTGTCAATTGTTCAAACAGCTCCGCGACCACACCGGCCTCGGCCGGGGACCCGGTAATCGTGATCTCGTTTCCACGGACGTGAATATCAGCATGGAAGGAGCGCTCGATCACCTGCAGCAGTTCATCGCCTGACCCCAGCAGGCTGACCATGGAATGGTCATCGGGAATCACGACCTTGACCTGGGTGCTGGCGGGGGCCGGCTGCTCGGGTGGGGCTGCCCCGCGGGTGCGGCGCCGTGCGTCGCGTGAAGTATCTGTCAAGTCCTTGTCTCCGCCTGGACACGGGCGTGCGCTCGTGTTCGCATTTTCCTCATGGTAGCCGTCCGTATGAGCCGCCATCCGTGGCTGCGGCGCGGCGCGAAGCCACCACTTCCCGCCGGGCCCGAAGCCACCACCGCGTGCCCAGGCGCCTGGCCGCGATCAGCCGGGCGGCCATGCGAGCCGTCGTCCGCCCAGCACATGAGCGTGGACGTGCGGAACCGTTTGCCCCGCCTCCGCGCCAGTGTTGAAGACGACGCGGTAGCCACGGCCGTCAATCCCCTCAGCTTTGGCCACCTGGTGCGCCTGATCCGCCATCTCGGCCAGCAGCCCTGCATCAGACCTGGCCAGGGCTGCCAGGTCCGGGTGGTGATCTTTGGGAACAACCAGGACGTGAGTGGGCGCCTGCGGGTTGATGTCGCGAAACGCAAGGGTGCGTGAACTCTCGGCGACGCGAACGGCCGGGACATCTCCCGTGACGATCTTGCAGAAGAGGCAGTCTGACACCTAATGATCTTAACTTGTGGCTCGCCTGAACGAGTGACGACATATATGGTTGCATCGTTGCGGACCTTCGGCGCACGCCCCGCGGTACATGGCCCGGCAGCCTGCGATTCCAGCCTGTGTGCCCCCCGGTGGACGCCCGGATCGGCGCGCTACACACGAGCGGCACAGATCAGGGGGGAAGGAATTGGTGAGGTCAGGCAGCCAATGTAGGCCGGGTGCGCAATTCCACTATGACTGCAGGTGAACCAGACGCGGGGTCCGCGCGTCCCATACACGTGACCGACACCCTGCTGGCGAATGCCACGCTGGAATCGGTCCCTGCCGAGTGGGATGCCGACCGGGCGGTGACGGCGATCTATGGGACGCACTATCGGTCGCTCGTCCGGCTGGCGGCTTTGCTGGTCCGCGACGTCGCAACAGCGGAGGAAGTGGTGCAGGATTCGTTCGTCGCCATGCACGGGGCGTGGCGACGACTGAGGGACAGCGATAAGGCGCTGTCATATCTGCGCCAGTCCGTGGTGAACAGGTCGCGCTCGGTGCTGCGGCACCGGGTCGTCGTGGACCGCAATGCGCCCAAGCCCGCACCGGACATGCCCAGCGCCGAGCAAGGCGCCCTCAACGCGCTGGAGCGTTCGGCTGTTATCTCGGCGTTGCGCAGGCTCCCGCTACGACAGCGGGAGGCCCTTGTGCTGAAGTTCTACGCAGACATGTCGGAAGCGCAGATCGCCGCCACCATGGGGATCAGCAGAGGCGCGGTGAAGAGCCACACCGCGCGAGCCATGGCATCTCTCCGGGACTTCCTGGAGCGGGAATCGTGAGGAAGGTTAGGGGGGGCCGTCAGCGGCCTGGAGCGGGAATCGTGAGGAAGGTTGAGAAGGCCCTCAGGGGCCCGGAGCGATACGCATGACATCACCGGAGCGGGACTACGACGAGATTCTCCGCCGCGTGCTGAGCAACGCGGTGGATGCGATCGAGCCTGCCGGTGATGGCCTGGCACGGATCCGGAGACGCCTCGACGAGCCGTGGCTCAAGCGGCAGCTGTCATTGCTGTTCACCGAGTGCGTGCACTTCGTGTGGCTGATCTTCGTGCATTGCCAGCCGGTCGCCGAACGGCTGTGGGCCGGGATTGGCAGCGGCAGCAGGTGGGCAAGCGCCCGGCTTGGCCGGCTGCGTTCGAGGCTGCCCGTCCTCGCGGGCAGGGTGATGCGGACGATATTCCGGCGGCACCACGAGGCACCTCGCCCGCACCTGGCGCAAGGCTCCGACCTGCCCCCGTGGGTTCGCTACGCCATAGCCTGGCTGCGCCCCGCGCTTGCGGTGGCCGGGGCGGTGGTCATCGTCGTGGCGGGTGTCTACGCGCTGGCCCAGATCCGCGAGACCATCAGCCAGGCGACCTTCCCCATGCACACCACTCAGAACCAGTCTGCGACCAGCAGTCAGTCGCAGTCCCCCAGTCCGACGAGCGCTGGGCCGACACCCACGGGTGCCCCGTCGCTGGGCGGCGGGCAGGTACCCGTCACGAAGCAGTCGAGCAGCGCAGCCCAGCCCTCCGCAAGTCCGTCCTGCACGAGCTCACCGACCGCGAGCGCGTCCCCAAGCGCGTCCCCAACCCCGACCCCGACGCCAACCCCCACGCCGACCCCGACGCCAACCCCGACGTCGACCGATACTCCCGCAAGTAGCCCAGCGCCCGACTCCAGTGGCAGTGTCTCCACTGGCAGTCTCAGCACGAACACGCTCGCGACAGCAGTCAACGTCCCCATCGCCACCTCTCCGTCGTGCACGAGCACCAGCCCCACATCGGCTACCTCGGGGCCCTGAGCTTGGGATGCCGGCTGGGCGATTAGCTCCAGCGACCGCAACGGGTCAACAGGACGCTGGCCGCGGCCAGGCCCGCGGACGAGGTCCGCAGCACGGTCGGGCCAAGATGGGCGGGCACCGCGCCCGCCCCGGTAAGTTCCGCTGCCTCCTCCGCGGCCGTCCCGCCCTCCGGCCCGACGATCACCACGATGTCGCCGGATCGCGGCAGTGGCATGGTGGCCAGCGAGGTTGGTGCGGCCGGATCAAGCAGGACGGCCAGCGGCGCATGCGCCGCCCGCTGCGCGAGCTGACCGGTGCCTTCGAGCGAGGTCACCGCTGGCAGCCGAGCCCGGCGGGCCTGCTTGGCAGACTCGCGGGCCGACGCCCGCCAGCGGGCGAGCGCACGTTCGCCGCGATCACCGTGCCAGCGGGTGACGCAGCGCTGGGCCGCCCACGGCACAATCTCGTCCACACCTGCCTCGGTCATCAGCTCCACTGCCAGCGGGCCTCGGTCGCCCTTGGGGAGTGCTTGCGCAACCACGATGGCAGGCTCTGGCCGTGGCTCGAACCGGCGTGCCTGAACCGCGAGTTCCAGCGCAGCTGGCCGGGTCACCGCAACGAGACACTCAGCGACCAGCCCAGCGCCGTCGGTTACGTCCACCCGCTCCCCTCGAGCAAGCCGGCGCACCCTCGCGGCATGGCGACCTTCCTGGCCAGCCAGCACGATCACGTCAGCGGCCAGGCTGCCCGGCTCACCCAGGAAAACCGGTGGCCGCGTGTCCGTGCCGGGAGCCCCGTCCGCGCCAGCCGGGTTCCCGCGCGGCTGGCTAGCGGCCGTTGAAGGCATCCCGGAGCCGGGAGAAGAAGCCCTGCTGCCCGGGCGCGAACCGGCCCGGTGGCGTCTCCTCGCCGCGGAGCTTAGCGAATTGCCTGAGCAAGTCTTCCTGCTCCTCATCGAGCCTGGACGGGGTTTCCACCGTCACATGGATCACCAGATCACCGCGGCCGGTGTTGTTCAGGTGCCGCACTCCAAGCCCATACAGCGGGATGACATGGCCGGACTGCGTCCCGGGACGGATATCCAGTTCCCTGGCCCCGTCGAGGGTCTCAACCGACAAGGTGGCGCCGAGCGCCGCGGCGGTCACCGGAATCGTCACCGTGCAGTGCAGGTCATCACCGTCGCGCTCGAAGATGGGATGGGGACTCTGGACAATCTCAAGGAAGAGGTCACCGGCTGGCCCGCCGCCCGGGCCAATCTCTCCCTCACCGGCAAGCTGGATATGTGTCCCATCCTCCACACCGGCGGGAATCCGCACCTTGATGGTCCTGCGCGTGCGCACCCGGCCGTCACCGTCGCACTCGGGACACGGGCGCAGGATGATGGTGCCGAACCCGCCGCAGGCCGGGCACGGCTGGGACGCCATGACCTGGCCGAGGAACGAGCGGGTGACCCGGCTCACCTCGCCGCGGCCGCCGCAGACATCGCAGGTTTCCGGGTGGGTGCCCGGAGCCGTGCCCTCACCGGAGCAGGTGGGGCAGACTGCGGCAGTGTCAACCACCAGCTCCCGGGTCGCGCCGAAGGCGCACTCAGACAGATCGAGATCGACCCGGATGGTCGCGTTACGGCCGCGCCGCGCCCGGCTCCGGGGCCCGCGCGCCGCGGAACCGGCGCCGAAGAACGCATCCATGATGTCGCTGAACGGGAACCCGGCGCCAAACCCGCCAGCACCCGCTGGCCCGGCCCGCGCGAACGGGTCGCCGCCAAGGTCGTACAACTGGCGTTTCTCCGGGTCGGAGAGCACCTCATACGCCTGGGTGATCTCCTTGAACCGGTCCTGCGTTTGCGGGTCGGGGTTGACGTCCGGGTGCAGCTCACGCGCGAGCCGCCGGTATGCCTTCTTGATCTCATCCGGGTCGGCGTCCCGCCTCACGCCGAGTACGGCGTAGTAGTCGCTCGCCACTATGACCCCGCCAGGATCTGGCCCACATACCGTGCCACCGCGCGCACCGCTCCCATCGCCGTCGGGTAATCCATCCGCGTCGGGCCAATAACCCCGAGCCGGGCCAGGGCTTGCCCCCCGGTCCCGTACCCGGTCGCCACGAGGGACGTGCTGCGCAGCCCGGCCGGGTTTTCGGCGCCGATCTGAACCGTTACCGATGACTCATCAATTGATTCACCCAGCAGCCGCATGAGAACCACCTGTTCCTCGAGCGACTCGAGGACCTCACGCAACCCGCGGGAGAAGTCAGCAGAGGTGAGGTTCGCCGCACCACCGACCACGACCCGCTCCTCGGTACGCTCGACCAGGGTCTCCAGGATCACCGAAAACACGGCGGCGGCGTTGTGCCGCTCGGCAGGCTGCACCTGCTCCGGGAGCTCCGCGACGACCGCGGCCACCTCGGTCAGCCTCCGCCCGTCGAGAGCCGCATTCAGAACTGCCCGCAGGTGGGCAACCGACTGGTCATCGATCGGGGCGGGAAGTTCCACAGCACGCTGCTCCACCCGCCCTGTGTCGGTGATCAGCACGAGCAGCAACCGCCTTGCCGCAAGCGGCACAAGCTCGACGTGCCGGACACTCGACCGGATCAGGGAGGGGTACTGGACCAGCGCTACCTGCCGGGTGATCTGGGTCAGCAGCCGCACCGTACGCAACACGACATCGTCAAGGTCGTAGGCGCCCGCGAGGAATGCCTCGATCGCCCGGCGTTCCGCCGTGGACAGCGGCTTGATACCTGACAGGCGGTCGACGAACAGCCGGTATCCCTTGTCGGTGGGGATCCGCCCCGCGCTCGTGTGCGGCTGCGAGATGTAGCCCTGTTCCTCCAGCACGGCCATGTCGTTGCGGATCGTCGCCGGTGAAACATCCAGGTGATACCGGTCCACGAGCGACTTGGAACCTACTGGTTCCATGGTTGAGACGTAGTCCTGGACAATGGCGCGCAGGACGGCAAGCTTTCTGTCGTCAAGCACGTGGGCCACCTCCCTAGCACTCCATCATCCCGAGTGCCAAGTCTATGGCGGACTTGGCGTCCAGGCACCGCCTCCGGTGACCTGCGTGCCCACTGGGGTCACCAGCGTGCCCACTGGGGCGACCTGCTTGCCCACTGGGCGACCGGCGTGCCCACTAGCTTGACATGCCGGACCTGGAACGGCAGCGCCCTCAACCGTGATAGGGGTGTTGACATCCTCAACTGTGGTTCGGGGTGTTGAGATCCTCAACCAGGTTGGGGCTGTTCGCATCCTCAACCATGGTTGGGTGTTCACATCCTCAACCGTGATAGGGGTGTCCGTGATAGGGGTGTTGACATGAGGAGGGAGTATGGGCCCGACGTCCTGGCACCAGGGGCTACCAGGGCCCGCCGCGCGAACATACCCGCCATCGCGGCCGAACGCGGGCTCGTCGTCGAAGAAGCAGCCGGCGGCTTCTGTGGCGCGGTGGTGGACTGCGAGAAGCACGTGGTGACGCTGGAGGACAGGTTCGGCAAGCAGCGGGTGTTCCCGCTCTCCAGGGGCGCGTTCCTGCTCGACGGGCAGCCCGTCACCCTGGTCCGGCCCGCCGCCCCCGTCAACGGCCAGTCAGCGCCCGGCGGACAGCGGACTGCGTCCGGCTCGGTCGCCGCTCCGCGTGCCCCGGCCGGCGCTGCTGTGCGTGCCCGCGTGGCCAGGGCAAGCAGGATCTATGTCGAAGGGCGGCACGACGCTGAGCTGGTCGAAAAGATCTGGGGTGACGACCTGCGCGACGTGGGTGTGGTGGTGGAGTACCTGGCCGGCATCGACCACCTGCCCGCGATCGTGGCTGACTTCTCCCCTGGGCCGCGCCGCCGCCTCGGTGTGCTTGTCGACCATCTGGTGGATGGCAGCAAAGAGAGCCGGCTCGCCGCCGCCGTGACCTCGCCGCATGTACTGGTGGCCGGGCACCCGTTCGTGGACATCTGGCAGGCGGTCAAGCCGAACGCACTCGGCATCGAGGCGTGGCCCGTGGTGCCCCGCGGACAGCCCTGGAAGGAAGGGGTGCTGGCGGCGCTTGGCTGGGGCAGCGATTCCGCCGCGGGATGGGCGCGAATTCTCAGCGCGGTGTCCAGCTACGCCGATCTGGAGCCAACACTGCTCGGGCGTGTCGAAGAACTCATCGACTTCGTCACAACTGACTAGCCCTGGATCGAACAGTAGTTCAGTTTCTGGCTGCTATAGCGCCCAAGGACTGAACTGTTAATGCTTATCCACAGATACGCGCGGGCCCGCGTCGCCGGTTCGGGCGAGTCCCGACGGGGCAGTTCACGCCTTATTCGGTCAGCGCCCGCACGACGCTGTCCGCCAGAAGCCGGCCCTGGCGGGTGAGGACCACCCGTCCCGCCGCATACGCCTCTTCCAAGGCCAGCCCGTCAGCGGCAGCGGCCTGCGCAGCAGCGCGCCCGGCGGGCTCAAGCTCACTGAGGGGACAGCCCTCCGCAAGACGGGTCAGCAGGAGGATGCGTTCGAAACGCTGCTGCCGTTTGGTCAAAATTTCCCTGGCATGAGCCGGGCTCTGGCCGGAGGCGATGCGCGCACCGTACGCCGCCGGGTGCTTGACGTTCCACCACCGCGTGCCGCCGACGTGGCTGTGCGCGCCCGGCCCGAACCCCCACCAGTCCCCGCTGGTCCAGTAGAGCATGTTGTGACGGCAGCGGGCGGCGTCGTCAGCCGCCCAGTTGGAGATCTCGTACCAGCTCAGCCCGCTGGCCGAGAGCTGATCGTCGGCGGCCAGGTAGCGGTCCGCCATGACATCGTCGTCCGGTGCGGGCAGCTCGCCGCGCGTGATGCGGGCCGCCAGCCGCGTGCCCTCCTCCACGATCAGCGCATACGCGGACAGGTGATCGGGCCCCGCCGCCAGCGCGGCCGCCAGCGACTCCCGCCAGCCCGCCTCACTCTCACCCGGCGTGCCGTAGATGAGGTCCAGGCTCACGTGCTCGAACCCGGCCGCCCGCGCCCAACGCGCGCACTGGGCGGGCCGGCCGGGCTGGTGCACCCGGTCCAGTACCGCCAGCACCTGCGGGACCGCGCTCTGCATGCCGAGCGAAATCCGCGTCATCCCGGCCGCCCGCAGGCCCGCCAGCGCCCGCTCGTCCACGGTTTCCGGGTTGGCCTCCACGGTCACCTCGGCGCCGGGTTCCAGGCCGAACTCGCCGTCGATCGCCCGCAGGATCGCGCCGAGGTCTCCCGGCGGCAGCAGCGTGGGCGTCCCGCCGCCAAAGAACACGGTCGTGACCGGCAGGACGGTGGCGCCGAGCACCCGCCGGGCCAGCCTGATCTCATCGATGACCAGGCCTGCGTAGGAGCCACGGCTAACGCCATTGCCGAGTTCGGCGGCTGTGTAGGTGTTGAAGTCGCAGTAGCCGCACCGGGTCTGGCAGAAAGGGACATGAACATAGCAGCCAAACGGCTGCCGCCCCAGACTCGCCGTCGCGCTCTCAGGCAACCGTCCGTCGGCAGGCACGGGTTCCCCGGTGGGAAGCGAGCTGGGCATGATCACCGCCCCCGATCAGCCGGAGGGCCTGGCGCGCCGCGGTGCCTGGCCTCACGAGTGGGTCGCGGCTCCGCCGAGCACGCGGACTCCGATCTCGTCCTGCAGGGGATGCGCATGCTCGTGATCTGCACTACCGATGTGCCAAGCCGCCAGATCTCCCCGATCAGCGAGCCGCTCACATCCAGCCCGGTCGTGGTGATGTTCTCGCCGAACGTTCCGTACAGCAATTCGCGGCCCAGCCGCTCCACCCACCAGTCCAGGTCCTCCCGGGCGTAGACGTAGACGGCTTGGTCGCAACCACCGTGGCCTGGCTTGTCCACCTGCTCGTCACCGGCGAGCCCGAGGCTGCCCACCGCAACGGGCCCGGTTACGGGGCGCTTGTCGATCGCAGTGCGCTTGAGGCGGCCGGCCCAGTCCGCGTCCTTGCCCTGGCCGACGTTCACGGAGATCACCTGAGCGTCTGTCACACCAGGGACGGTAGCCGACGGGCGGCAATGGGTCGAGCCTTGAACCAGGCCGCGGGAGGGCGAGACGCGCCCGGCGCTGCCACCCGCGCGCCGCGCCCAACCCGAAAAATCGTACGCTCCGGGACCGCCCCCCCAGCACCTCCCGCCACACCAGGCCACTCCGGTCCGCAATGCCGCCCGAAACGCCGACTCGGCACCCGGAATACCGTGCCTGCGAGCACTTCCGCACCCCGCGCGCGGAGTTATCCTGAGGTCGGCCAGCCTGGGCACGCGGGGCGGGAGGCACCGATGACAATCGGGCGCGAGTATGGGATGCCGGCCAGCGGACGGGCTCAGATGCGAGCCGCCACCGCGGACCGGGACCGGGCGATCGAGTTCCTGACCACGGCGTTCACCGAGGGCCGCCTGGACAAGGACGAGTACGACGTGCGCCTGGAACGCGCGCTTTCCGCACGTACCTATGCCGAGCTTGACACTGTTGTCGCCGACCTGCCTGGTACCCGGCCCAGCCCGGCTGCGCCGCCGACCGCACCTCGCACAAACTCGCTCGCCCTGGCCAGCTTCATCTGCGGCTTTGCCCAGCTGGTCGCGGGCCCTTTCGCCACCATCCCGGCGATCGTGCTCGGGCACGTGGCCCGCAATCAGATCCGGCGCACCGGTGAGGATGGGGCCGGCCTCGCGCTGGCAGGACTGCTGATGGGCTGGTGCGCGGTTGCCCTGGGCGTGATCCTTGTTGTTGCCCTGGTGGTGGGGTTTGCCGTTCTGGCCGGAAGTGGGAGCCCGCACGTCCAACCAGTGCCGCCCCCGAACCCGTAACCGCCCCGCGCCGCTCCTCAGCCGCCGTTCATACCCGTAGACCTGCTAGCTACCGGTGATGCCGCCGGGATGGCTGCGCCGCTGCCGCCACCACTACCGCTGCCGGTCTGGCTGGGTGGAGAGTGCGGCGATAAAGGCTTCCTGCGGGACTTCGACCCGGCCGATTGTCTTCATCCGCCGCTTGCCCTCTTTCTGCTTCTCCAGCAGCTTGCGCTTGCGCGTTATGTCGCCGCCGTAGCACTTGGCGAGCACGTCCTTGCGCATCGCGCGAATGTTCTCCCGCGCGATGATCTTCGAGCCGATCGCCGCCTGGATCGGCACTTCGAACTGCTGGCGCGGGATGAGTTCCCGCAGCTTGGAGGTCATCGCGATGCCGTAGTCGCGTGCCTTGTCGCTGTGAACGATCTGGCTGAACGCGTCCACCGGCTGGCCCTGCAGCAAGATGTCCACCTTCACCAGGTTCGCTTCATGCTCGCCCGCGGGCTCGTAGTCCAGCGAGCCGTATCCCCGGGTACGCGACTTGAGCTGGTCGAAGAAGTCGAAGATGATCTCCGCCAGCGGCATCGTGTAGCGGATCTCCACCCGCTCCGCCGAGAGGTAGTCCATGCCGATCAGCGCCCCGCGCCTGCTCTGGCAGAGCTCCATGATCGTGCCGATGTAGTCCGCGGGCGCCAGCACCGTGGCGCGGACCGCCGGCTCGAAGATCTGCGCCACCTTGCCGTCGGGGAACTCGCTGGGATTGGTGACGGTCGCTTCCTTCCCCGACTCCATCACAACCCGGTAGACCACGTTCGGCGCTGTCGAGATCAGCGACAGGCCGAACTCGCGCTCCAGCCGCTCCCGGACGATTTCCATGTGCAGCAGGCCAAGGAACCCGCACCGGAACCCGAACCCCAGGGCGGCCGAGGTCTCCGGCTCGTAGACGAGTGCGGCATCGTTCAGCCGCAGCTTGTCCAGGGCATCGCGCAGCTGCGGGTAGTCGTCCCCGTCGAGTGGGTACAGGCCGGAGAACACCATCGGCCGGGGGTGGTCGTAGCCGGGCAGTGGCTCGGCCGCGCGGGCCACGGAGCTGGTGACTGTGTCACCGACCCGGGCCTGCCGGACATCCTTCACCCCCGTGATCAGGTAGCCGACCTCGCCCGCGCCCAGGCTCTCGACCGGAACCGGCTCCGGGGAGATGACGCCGACCTCCAGCGTGTCGTGCGCCACGCCGGTGGACATCATCAGGCTCTTCTCGCGGCGGGACAGCCGGCCGTCCACCACCCGGACATAGGTGACCACGCCACGGTAGATGTCGTAAACAGAGTCGAAGATCATCGCCCGGGCCGGGGCGTCCGGGTCGCCAGTGGGCGGCGGGACCTGGGCGACCACCGCGTTGAGCAGGTCCGCCACCCCCACCCCGGTCTTGGCCGAAACCCGCATCACGTCGGCGGGATCGCACCCGATGACCCCGGCGAGTTCTTCGGCATAACGGGCAGGCTGGGCGGCCGGCAGGTCGATCTTGTTCAGCACGGGGATGACATGCAGGTCTGCGTCGAGCGCCAGGTAGAGATTGGCCAGCGTCTGGGCCTCGATCCCCTGTGCGGCATCGACCAGCAGGATCGCCCCCTCGCACGCCGCCAGCGAGCGGGAGACCTCGTAGGAGAAGTCCACATGCCCCGGGGTGTCAATGAGGTTAAGCACGTACTGGCGACCATCGGTGCCGGTCCACGGCAGGCGGACCGCCTGGCTCTTGATGGTGATCCCACGCTCGCGCTCGATGTCCATCCGGTCCAGGTACTGGGCTCGCATCTGGCGTCCCGCGACCACCCCGGTGAGCTGGAGCATCCGGTCCGCCAGCGTGGATTTTCCGTGATCGATATGCGCGATGATGCAAAAGTTCCTGATGATGCTCATAGGTGTATGCCGGAAGGCAGCCGAAGCCCGGGCCGCGGACGAAGATCGTCCACCGCCCTGCATGGCCTGCTCAGGCATTGGTGACACAGGAAGCCGCCAGAGTCGAGTCGCGGGTAACGTTTCGCGGAGCGGCTGCGGTCGGAATCCCGGCGCCGGGTCGGCACCCGCAGGTTCGTGCTCCCGTCGCCGTCCATGGTCGCATGTCCTGCGTACTGCCCGAGCCGGGACCCGCGCCCCATGCTCCGGTTCCGGATCCCGGAGCCGCCACCCGTGCCCCGCAACCCGGACTGCTCAAGCCGATGGTTTGAGCCTGGTATGGCGATTACGATATCCTTTCTCGTCGGAACTATGCGCCCCGCGCACCGTGGGTGGCGTTCCAGCGTGCGCGGGCCCCGCGCCCGTGCGACCGGACATACCAGCTCCTGAGCGAGGCTTTCGCGTGGCGAACATTAAGTCCCAGATCAAGCGCAACAAGCAGAACGAGAAGGCGCGCCTGCGCAACAAGGCCGTCAAGTCATCATTGAAGACCGCCGTGCGCAAGTTCCGCGAGGCGGCTGACACCGGCGATGTGGACACGGCCACCACGGCCATGCGCGTTGCCTGCCGGGACCTTGACAAGGCGGCCAGCAAGGGTGTCATCCACCAGAACCAGGCCGCGAACAAGAAGTCCGCGATCGCCAGGCGCTGCGCGGAGCTGCAGAAGAGCTGACCCGCACCGGCCGCGGCCCCCGGCGGCGGCTCCCGGGCTGCCCTGGGTGGGCCGCGACCCCGCCGCAGGCGTTTGGGGACGGTGGTGTCAGCGACCCGCCCGGCAGGCCACGACAGTGCGGATGGCTGCCTCCAGGGCGTAACCCGCGTTTGTTCCCTCGCCCTTTACCTGTGCGTCGGCCTCAGCGACCGCGGCGACCGCGTGCGCGATCCCCTCCGGTGTCCAGCCACGAAGTTGTTGCCGCACCTTGTCGATTCGCCATGGCGGGGCGCCCACTTCGGCAGCCAGGGCAGCACCCCCCATGCTCCTCGGTGCGGTGCCCACCCGGCCAAGCAACCGCAGTGCCTGGGCCAGCCCGCTGGTGATCAGAACAGGTGACACCCCGACCGCCAGCGCCCACCGCAGCAGTTCCAGCGCCTGCGGAAGCCGGCCCTCCACCGCCCGGTCCGCCACCGTGAACCCACTCGCCTCGGCGCGGCCGCGGTAATACCTGGCCACTACCGAGTGGTCGATGGTACCGGTGGTATCCGCCGCGAGTTGGGAGCAGGCCGAGGCGATCTCACGCAGGTCGGATCCGAGCGCGTCGATGAGCGCCCGCACCCCACTTTCATCGATGGCCCGGCCGGACGAGCGGAACTCGTCCCGCACGAAACTCATGCGGTCGCTGACCCGGGTGATCTTCGGGCACTGGATGACCTCCCCAGCTTGCCGGCCGAGGCTGGTCAGCAACGCCTTGCCTTTCGCCCCGCCGCCATGGGTGATCACCAGCGCCAGGTCCGGCGGCGGATCGGCAGCCAGCCGGACCAGGGCTTCCCCCGCGTCCTTGCCGGTGTCCTGCACGCCCCGGATGACCAGCACAGACGCGCCACTAAACAGTGAGGGCCCCGTCAGCGACATCAGCTCAGCGGGCCCCAGCCCGGCTCCCGTCACTTCCCGGACATCCGCCCCGGCGTCGCTCCATGACGCGACCAGGCGTGCCACAGCGCGTTCAACGAGCAGTTCCTCGTCGCCAGCAACCACGGCCACGCGGGCGTGGTCTTGATCGCGTGTCACCCCAACTGCACCGGCTCGCCACCCCGCCACACGCGAAGCGGCTTGAGGCCGTACGACCAGGCGAAGGCGCCTTCATGATCGGCGTCCCAGGCAACGATGTCGGCGTAACGACCGCGCACCATCGCACCCCGGTCGGGAGCGCGCAGCGCCTGCGCGCCACCGAGCGTCGCCGCCCGCAGCGCCTCTCCCACACTCATGCCAAGGTGCGAGATGGCCAGTGAAATCACGAGTGTCATGGAGGTGATGCCGTTGACACCCGGCGAGTGGTCAGAGCCGAGGGCGACCGCCACGCCCTTGTCCAGCAGTGACCGTACCGGCGCCACCTTGCCGACCTGCAGCGAAGTGGCGGGGCAGAGCACTGCGGCGACCCCGGCGGTCGCCAGCGCGATGACATCCTCTTCGGTGGCTTCATGCAGCAGGTCCGCGGACGCGCACCCCACCTCTGCCGCCAGCCGTGCTGCCGCCGTTCGCGACTGGCCGCACGCGTGCAGGCGGGGCAGCAGCCCGGCCGACCGGCCAGCACCCAGCACCCAGTTGGCCTCGCGCTCTGTGAACCGGCCTTCCTCGCAGTAGACGTCAACGCTGTCGGCACCCGCAGCCGCCGCGTCCCCGCACCAGGTGCCGACCGCGTCGACGTAGTCGTGGCGGCGCCCGAAGTACTCCGGAGGCACGGCATGAGCGGCGAGGAAGGTCACGTGGACGCGAGGCATCCCGGGCTCGTTCTCCAGCGAACGCAGCAGGCGGACGTCAGCCAGCTCGCCGTCGCGCGTGAGGTGGTACCCGGTCTTGGCCTCGATCGTGGTCGTGCCGGATCGCAGCCACTCCCGCAGCCGCGCACGTACGCCGTTGCAGAGAGTCCACGGATCCGTTCCCCTGGTGACGGTGACAGTAGAAGCCATGCCCCCGCCGGCCGCGGCGATCTCACTCGCTGACGACCCACCCGACCGCATGGTGATCTCCGCCCAGCGGTTGCCCGCGTAGACGGGGTGGGTGTGCGCGTCGATCAGGCCGGGGGTGACCAGCCCGCCGTTGAGGTTCTCCACATGATCTACGTCAACGATGTCGTCGATGACACCTGGCAGGCTTCTGGGTAGTTCGGTGGCCGGGCCAACCCACGCGATCTGCTCCCCCTGGGTGAGGATGGCAGCGTTGTTCCACACCTCTGACCCGGTCCACAAGCGACCGATGTTGGTCAGCAGGCGGACGGTCACTGGCGAGTCCTCCCCCACGCGGGAACCCTTCCGCTAAGAATTCCCTGCGTCATGATCGGTCACCTGCCAGGGCTGCTTGCCTCAGCGGCGGAACACCATACGGCACCGGGCCACACTGAGTGCGATCAGAGTAGGGCCCGGGTGCGGCAACCAACAATATCGGTTCAGTTACGGTATTGCACTAGGGGGCTCCTGTACAGGCCGTATACCAAGAATGCCGCTGAGATTTCCAGCACTTCCCGGTACGCACCCCTGGTCCCACCCAGGGCACCGTCGGCGGTGTGGCTGAGCCTGGCAGGGAGCTTGCCACCCATGACGCCATTTCCGCTGGTAGCGACCTTGCGGCCCCATCACGGTACGGTCTAATCCGGACCACCGACCAATTTATTGGTCAATTCCCCCGGTAACCATCAACGTCGCTGGTGGCACTGACCAGCGCTGCCGCGAGATCCGGCGGCACCCGCGCTGTCAGTTGGGTCCCCTCATCACCATGAGTCAGCGCCAGAACTTCTCCCTCTTCATGCACTCTGGCCACCAGATCGCTGCGGTCGTAGGGGACAAGCGCGCTCACCTTCTGCTCGCGGCGCGGAAGCCGGGCTTCGATCGCGTCGAGCACAGCGCTGATCCCGGCTCCGGTCCGGGCCGAGACACTCACGCAGTCCCGCTCCTGGAGACAGATTCCCTTCACCGTGATCGGGTCCGCAACGTCGGCCTTGTTGACGACCACGATCTCCGGCACTCCCTCGGCGCCGATCTCCGCCAGCACCTCGCGGACGGCAGCGATCTGGGCGTGCGGATCGGCATCGCTGCCGTCCACAACGTGCAGGATCAGGTCGGCCTGCGCAACCTCCTCCAGCGTCGAGCGAAACGCCTCCACCAGCTGATGTGGCAGGTGACGGACGAACCCGACGGTGTCTGTCAGGGTGAACCAGCACCCGGACGGGGTGCGGGCCCGCCGCACGGCAGGATCCAAGGTGGCGAACAGGGAGTCGTCCACCAGTACTCCTGCCCCGGTGAGCGCGTTGAGCAGGGTTGACTTCCCAGCATTCGTGTAGCCGGCGATGGCCACAGACGGGATGTGCCGGCGGTGGCGGCGGCGGCGCTGTACCCCGCGGCTCATCGACATCTCCGCGATTTCCCGGCGAAGCTTGCTTATGCGCGACCGGAGCCGGCGGCGGTCAGTCTCAATTTTGGTCTCACCCGGCCCCCGGGTACCGATGCCGCCACCGCCTGCCACGCGACCGCCAGCCTGCCGGGCCAGCGACTCGCCCCAGCCGCGCAGCCGGGGCATCAGGTACTCGAGCTGGGCAAGCTCCACCTGTGCTTTGCCCTCCCTGCTCCGCGCGTGCTGGGCAAAGATGTCGAGGATGAGCGCGGTGCGGTCGACGACCTTCACCTTGACCACGCCCTCCAGCCGGCGCAGCTGGCTGGGCGTCAGCTCGCCGTCGCAGATGACGGTGTCCGCCCATGTTCCCGCCACGAGCGCCGCCAGTTCCGAAGCCTTGCCCGCGCCGATGTAGGTCGCGGGATCGGGCCTGCCGCGCCGCTGGATGAGGCCAGCCAGCACGAGCGATCCCGCGGTCTCGGCGAGCCGGGACAGTTCACGCAGCGAGTTCTCGGCGCTGCTCAGCTCGCCTTCCGCCCAAACGCCAACCAGGACCACCCGCTCCAGCCGCAGCGCCCGGTACTCCACCTCGGTGATGTCCTGGAGCTCAGTGGACAGCCCTGCCACTCTGCGCAGGGCATGCCGTTCAGCCAGATCCAGGTCCCCCCGGCGTTCCGGGAAGTCCCCGGCTGGCGCATCGCCGTGCTCCGGGCTGAGGGGGCGGATGTCACCGAAGGGGGAAGATGTCATAGCTGCCTTGGGTCGCTCTCCTGGCCTGAGTGCCACGCGCGCCGGGGACGGCAGCGCGCCGCTGGGATGTATTCGGTCAATCGTGTCACGTCGCTAAAGTTTCCTCACTTCAATAAACACCGCGATGGTGCTGGTTGTGCCCCTGAGCGACCATGCCGGTGAAGTTGGCCGGAACACCCTTGCTCCCGCCCAGCCTTTGACCGCCCTGCCGGCGTCGGGCTAGCGTCGATTGCACAATCCGTGACGTTAGCTAGCGGATCTGATCATGAATGGGAGGAACGCGACATGGTGGCTGACGCGGGTGTGGAGATCATTGGGCCTTCCGGAGACCGCTACGACGAGATCCTCACCCCGGACGCACTCCACCTGATCGCCTCGCTCCAGCGTGAGTTCGGGCGCCGGCGCGCGGACCTGCTTGCCGCCCGGGCGACGCGCCAGCGGGAACTGTCCGCGGGCGGGACGCTGGACTTCCTGCCGGGAACGCGCCACATCAGGCAGGACCCGGGCTGGCGGGTCGTCCCGCCAGCGCCAGGGCTGGTGGACCGCCGGGTGGAGATCACCGGCCCCACCGAGCGGAAGATGACGATCAACGCGATGAACTCTGGGGCGAAGGTATGGCTGGCCGACTTCGAGGACGCCAACACCCCGCTCTGGGAAAACATGATCATCGGCCAGCTCAATCTCATCGACACCCTTGATCGCAGCGTTGACTTCACCAGCGAGGAAGGAAAGGAATACCGGCTGCGGCCCGATGGCGAGCTGGCCACCATCGTGGTCCGCCCCCGCGGCTGGCACTTGGACGAGAAGCACCTGATGGTGGACGGCGAACGGGTCTCGGCGAGCATGTTCGACTTCGCCCTCTACTTCATCCACTGCGCCCGGCGCCAGCTCGACAAAGGCTCAGGCCCCTACTTCTACCTGCCCAAGATCGAGAGCCACCTGGAAGCGCGGCTCTGGAATGACGTCTTCAACCTGGCCCAGGACGCCCTGAGCATCCCGCGCGGGACGATCCGGGCCACGGTGCTCATCGAGACGATCCCGGCGGCGTTCGAGATGGAGGAGATCCTCTACGAACTGCGTGATCACAGTTCCGGGCTGAACGCCGGGCGCTGGGACTACCTGTTCAGCATCATCAAGAAGTTCCGTTCCCGTGGCCGTGACTTCGTCCTGCCCGAACGCAACTCGGTCACGATGACGGCACCGTTCATGCGCGCCTACACGGAGTTGCTGGTGAAGACCTGCCACAGCCGGGGCGCACACGCGATGGGCGGCATGGCCGCGTTCATCCCGAGCCGCCGTGACCCCGACGTCAACGCTGTGGCCATGGCCAAGGTGCGCGAGGACAAGACCAGGGAGTCGGGCGACGGTTTCGACGGATCCTGGGTGGCCCACCCTGACCTGGTGCCGCTGTGCACCGAAGTGTTCGACGCGGCGCTCGGCAGCCGCCCGAATCAGCTGGACCGGCTGCGGGACGACGCGAGCGTGAGCGCCCAGGATTTGCTGTCCATCGCGAAGACCCCGGGCGCGATCACCGAGGCAGGGCTCCGCAACAACGTCAGCGTGGCTTTGCAGTACCTGGCCAACTGGCTTGGGGGCAACGGCGCAGTGGCGATTTTCAACCTGATGGAGGACGCAGCGACTGCGGAGATCGCCCGTTCCCAGGTCTGGCAGTGGGTGCACAACGACATCGCTCTCGCCGACGGCCCCGACGTGACCCGGGACCTGGTCGAGCGGGTCATCCAAGAGGAACTGGCCACCATCCGGGAGGCAACCGGCGCCGCCTTCGACCCGGCGCGCTACGACCAGGCGGTTTCGCTGTTCGCCGAGGTCGCGCTGGCCGACGACTATGCCGAGTTCCTGACCCTCCCCGCCTACGAGCGCATGCCCTAGCGCGAGCGCGGCCAAGCACCCCCTGGCGGTGGCCTCAGATCAGGGGCAACCTGGACAGTAGCGGCACCACACCGGTGTCGCCACGATCTGTCTTCCATGATCACGGGGTTTTCAGGCACCATGACTGAAAAATCCCCGTGATCATGGGAATGAGGAAAGCGGCGACACCTGACGCCGAGGGGAAGCGATGATCGAGCAACTCATCCCCCGGATGACCCAGATCTGCGGCCGGGACGCAGTGGTCACCGACCCCGCCGAACTGCGCACCTACGAATGCGACGGCCTCACGTCGCACCGCGTGAGCCCCGCGCTGGTTGTCCTGCCGCAGACCGCCGAGCAGGTCGCGGCCGTGGTCCGTGAATGCGCCCAGGCCAAGATCCCGTTCGTGGCCCGTGGCTCAGGCACCGGCCTGTCGGGCGGGGCGCTCCCCCACGCGGACGGCGTGCTGATCGTGACCTCGAAAATGCGCCGCATCATCGCGATCGACCCCGCCAGCCAGCGCGCCATCGTGGAACCTGGAGTTACCAACCTCGCGGTGAGCACCGCCGCCCGCCCGTTGGGCTACTTCTACGCGCCCGACCCGTCGAGCCAGGTCGTCTGCTCGGTCGGCGGGAACGTGGCGGAGAACTCCGGCGGGGCGCACTGCCTCAAGCACGGCTTCACGGTCCATCACATCACCGGCCTGCAGATCGTCACCCCGGCGGGCGAACTGACCTGGCTCGGTGACGGAACCGGGGCCGCCCCCGGCTACGACCTGCTGGGCGCGTTCACCGGCTCCGAGGGCACGCTGGGCATCGTCACCAAGATCATCGTCAAGCTGACCAAGATCCCGGAGATGATCACCTGCCTGCTGGCCGCGTTCCCGACGACGGGCGGCGGCGGCGCGGCGGTATCAGCGATCATCGGGGCGGGCATTGTCCCGGCCGCGATCGAGATGATGGACGCACTCGCCATCGAGGCGGCCGAGGCTGCCGTGGCCTGCCACTACCCGCAAGGCGCCGGCGCTGTGCTCATCGTGGAACTCGATGGCCCGGTGGCCGACGTTCAGCGTGACGCCGCCGCGGTCCGGGAACTGTGCCAGCAGGCAGGAGCAACCGAACTCAGGGAAGCCGACGATCCAGCAGAACGCGCCGCCATCTGGACCGGCCGCAAGTCGGCCTTCGCGGCCGTCGGGCGGATCTCCCCCGCCTACATCGTCCAGGACGGCGTGGTGCCGAGGACAGCCCTCGGCCCCGTGCTCGACAAGATCGCCGAGCTCTCGGCCGAGTGCGGCATCCGCGTGGCCAACGTCTTCCACGCCGGCGACGGGAACCTGCACCCGCTGGTCCTGTACGACGACAGTTCCCCCGGTGCGACGGCCGCCGCCGAGGTTCTGTCGGGCGAGATCCTGGATCTTTGCATCTCTCACGGCGGGTCCATCACCGGCGAGCACGGCGTGGGCGTGGACAAGTCCCGCTACATGCCCAAGATGTTCGGCGCGGACGATCTTGACACGATGCAGTTGCTCCGGTGCGCGTTCGACCCCGCCGGCCTGTGCAACCCCGGCAAGATCTTCCCCACGCCCCGCCTCTGCGGGGAGGTACCAGGGGTCCGCCGTGAGCCTCACCCGCTTGTGGCCTCCGGCCAGGCAGAACAGTTTTGATATGCGCATAACGGCTGTCGCTCCCCACTCCCCGCCCCCCTCGCCGGTGCCCGTACGGGGCAAACCAAAGCCCCGCACATGCTTCCCACCGCCCCCCACGCAAGGCCCCGTACAGGCCAAACCAAAGCCCCGCACATGCTTCCCACCGCCCCCCACGCGCGCGTCCGTGCAGCGCGAGCCAACCGTCAGACGCACCACCGGCGGGACAACCGATGCCTGATCCCGTGCTGGCAGCGCTCGCCGCCGCGTGCCCAGCAACTCGGCCAGCCGCCCCGCAAGACGCTGTCGCCGGGGTGACGCCGCGCTATGCAGCGTCCCCGGTCACGCTCTCGCAGGCGAGTGCGCTCATGCGTGCCGCCGCGGAGCACGACCTTGCCGTGGTTCCACGGGGCGGGGGCAGCAAGCTGGACTGGGGCGTCCCGCCCCGGCGGTGTGATCTAGTCATCGACACCGGGTCGCTGGATCAGGTCACCGAGCACGCCGCCGGTGATCTGGTCGCCCGGGTCCAGGCAGGCGTCCGGGTGCAGCACCTGGCTGAGGTTCTCGCCCAGGCAGGGCAGCAGCTGGCTCTCGACCTGCCCCCAAGCGCGGCAGGAAGGCGCGCGGCAGGAACGGACCCGGCAGGAAACGGGACAGCGGGAACGGACCCGGCAGGAAACGGGACGGCAGGAAACGGTGCCAGGCTCCAGGATGGCGCAACGATTGGGGGCACCCTTGCGACGGGTGCGGCCGGGCCACGTCGGCTGCGGTATGGCACCCCCCGCGACCTTGTGATCGGAATCACCGTGGTCCGCGCGGACGGTACCGTCGCCCGCTCCGGTGGCAAGGTGGTCAAGAACGTCGCAGGCTACGACCTCGGCAAGCTGTTCGCAGGCTCGTTCGGGACCCTCGGCCTGATCGTGGAGGCCGTGTTCCGGCTCCATCCCTTGCCAGCCGGGGTGGCGTATGTCACCAACGCGTGCGCGGATGCGACCGCGGCCCAGCGGGCCGTGTCTCAGGCTGTGGCCAGCCAACTGGCACCCTCTGCCGTGGAGATCGACCGGCCCGCGCGCGGACAGCCGGTGATGGTCGGGGTGCTGCTTGAGGGCGACCCCGACGGCGTCCGCGAACGCGCCGAACTCATGCGCGGGCTCCTCGGTACCGGGGCGCATACAAGCCCGGCGGTGCCGGACTGGTGGGGATGGCCGGCCGAGCCCGGGGCCAGCAGCGCTGGCACACTGATCAGAATCGCGTTCTGGGCGGCGGCTCTGCCCCAGGTTTTGGCGGTTGTCGACAGCGCCGCGGCGGCGGCTGGGCTCGATCCGGCAGTGGGCGGGTCGGCGGCAGCCGGCGTAATCTACGCGGCGGCCCGCTCGGACGCTGGTCCGGGCGTGATCGCCAAGTTCGTCTCCGCGCTGCGAGGGGGTCTCGCCGGCGCCGGACACGGTGGAAGACCCAGCGCCGTACCCATGCTGGACAGCCCGCCGCTGGTGGCGAGTGCCGTGGTCGTTCAGTGCCCGCCGGGCGTGCGGGACCTGGTCGACCCATGGGGCCCGGTGCCCTCACTTGGGTTGATGCGCGCGGTGAAGAACCAGTTCGACCCGGAGCACCGGATGGCACCGGGCCGCTTCGCTGGAGGACTGTGATGGACAAGCCGACCACGTCCGGCGCTGAGCGCGGGATCCCGGGCACCGACCACCCGGCCGGCCAGCCCGCGAACCACGCCGGCCAGCCCGCGAACCACACCGGCCAGCCCGCGAACCACACCGGCCAGCCCGCGAACCACGCCGGCCAGCCCGCGAACCACGCCGGCCAGCCCGCGAACCTTACGTCGCGTGACCCGCATGGCGACCTGGCCGCTGTGGCGTCCGATTGCGTGCACTGCGGCTTCTGCCTGCCGGCGTGCCCCACCTATCAGCTCTGGGGCGAGGAGATGGACTCGCCACGCGGCCGTATCCACCTGATCACGCAGGTCCTTGAAGGGGCACCGCTGACCGAAGCGGTGACCACCCACCTCGACCGGTGCCTCGGCTGCATGGCCTGTGTACCCGCATGCCCCTCAGGGGTGCGGTACAACGAGCTCATTGAGGCCGCTCGCACCTGGACCGAGGAGCCGCCGGCGGGCCTGCGCCCAGCCGCCGCCCGCTCGCTGCGCGAGCGGGCGATGAGGGCGGCGATCTTCGCGACATTCCCCTATCCACGGCGGTTGCGGGTGCTCACCGCCCCGTTGCGCGCCGCGCAGCGGGCTGGCGTGGACCGGCGCATAACCAACAGCAGCGCCATCGGCCGCATCGCCCCCCAGCTCACGTCCGCGTTGCGCCTGGCCCCACGACCCAGTACCCGCTCGGGCGCGCCAGACCGCCCCCGCCGGGCCTTCCTCGACGGCGGTATCCGCCGCCCACGCCTCGGAGCCCGGGAGGGCCGTAGCCCCCTCCCAGGACGGACCACCCCGGACCGTCCCGCCCGCTCGCGACGGGTCGGCGCTGATGTCGGTATCCCCGCGCAGGGGCAGCGCCGGGCCGTGGTCGGGCTGCTCACCGGCTGCGTTCAGGAAGTGTTTTTCCCTGAGGTCAACGCGGCGACGGCGCGGGTGCTAACTGCCGAGGGCTGCGATGTCATCATCCCTGCCAGTCAGGGCTGTTGCGGAGCACTGTCCCTGCATTCTGGCCGGGCATCGGAGGCGGCCAGGTTCGCCCGGCGCACTATCGAGTCGTTCGAGCGGGCAGGGGTGGACACGGTGGTCATCAACTCGGCGGGATGCGGCTCCGCCATGAAGGAGTACGGCGCCTTGCTGTCAGGAGCCGGCTCCGGGTGGGCAGAACGCGCGGCGGCGTTCAGCGGCAAGGTCCGCGACTTCAGCGAGTTCCTCGATGAGCTGTACGCAAGTCGTGGCGGACCGCAGGCGGCCCGCCACGAGCTACCGGTCACGGCCGTCTATCACGACGCGTGCCACCTCGCACATGCACAACGCATCCGGCAACAGCCGCGAGACTTGCTGCTCGGCATTCCCGGCCTGGAAGTCACCGAGGCGGCCGACGCGGGCACATGCTGCGGCTCGGCAGGCCTCTACAACCTGCTGCAGCCGGAGGCGGCCCAGGAACTTGGCGAGCGGAAAGCAGCCTCGCTCCGCGCCACCGGCGCCCGCCTCGTGGTATCGGCGAACCCCGGCTGCAGTCTCCAGATCGCCTCGTCGCTGGCCGCCGACGGTGGCGAGGCTCCAGCCGTCGCGCACATCGCCGAAGTGCTCGACGCCTCCCTGCGCGGTCTCCCCGTGACCACTCTCACCGGCAACTGATCACCCTCACCCGCAACCAACCACCCTCGCCGGCAACTGATCACCCTCACCCGCAACCAACCACCCTCGCCGGCGACTGACCACCCTCACCCCGTCGCTTGCGTACGGCTCCAGCGAGGTCGGCCAATACCTCAGCCGTTGTGTCCCATCCCATGCAGGCATCGGTGATGCTCTGCCCGTAGATCAGGGTGTCAGGCTCGCGCAGGTCCTGACGTCCGGGAATCAGGAAGCTCTCGATCATCACCCCGCCGATCCCGCTCTGCCCGTCGCTGATCTGGGAGGCGATCTCCCGTGCGACCACGGCCTGGCGTTCGTGATCCTTGCGGCTGTTGTCGTGGCTCGCGTCCACCATTACCAGCGGCGGCATCCCGGCATCCGACACCGCCCTCATTGCCGCGGCGATGTGTTCGGCCTGGTAGTTCGGGCCGTCAGCGCCGCCGCGGAGGATGATGTGAACATCGGGGTTTCCGGTCGTGCTCACCACCGCCGCGCGACCGGCGGCGTCCACGCCAAAGAACACATGTGCCCCCTGTGCCGCGTGGCAGGCGTCCACGGCGACGTCAACGCTTCCATCGGTGCCGTTCTTGAATCCCACCGGCATGGACAGCCCTGAGGCCAGCTGCCGGTGAACCTGGCTTTCAGTCGTGCGTGCGCCGATCGCGCCCCAGCTCACAGCGTCGGCTATGTACTGCGGGGTGGTCGGGTCCAGGAACTCACATCCGACCGGCAGACCGAGGTCGAGGATGTCCAGCAGCAGGCGGCGGGCTGTCCGCAGTCCTCTGTGCACGTCATGCCCGCCGTCGAGCCCAGGATCATTGATGAGGCCCTTCCATCCCACCCTCGTACGCGGCTTCTCGAAGTACACCCGCATCACCACACACAGCTCGCCTGCCAGGTCAGTGGCCAGCCCCGCGAGGCGTTCCGCGTAATCCACCGCCGCTCTCACGTCGTGCACCGAACACGGGCCCACGATGACCAGCAAGCGATCATCGTCACCCGCCAGGATGCGGCGAACCGCTTCGCGGGTGCGCCGGACCGTTGCCGCTCGCACCTCGCCCAGCGGCAACTCCCGCAGGAGCGCGTCCGGCGCGATCAGTGGCTGAAAGCCAGCCACCCGCAGATTACTTGTGCCCGCCTTGGAAACCACGCCCTTCTCCCTTTCGAGTTCTTCGGCGGCCCATGTCCCACCCCAGGTCAGCCGCCGTATACGACGAAAGGCAGAGACAAATGTCTCTGCCTTGCCAGCTCTGGGTGTGTTGTCAGTCAGCGCGCTTCGTCACCGGCTCCACCCCGAGCCAGCCCAAAGCGCGAATACCAACGGGACACAATCAGAGATTCTATATCCGGTGGCCAGACCACGCACCCGAATCCGGGTCGCATCTGGCAGCTTGGGTCGTCGAGGTTCCCACATTGCCCAAAACCGCTAAAACTGCCCAGTAAGGCACATAGCGAAAGGGGGATCCAGTCGTGATCATGGGAAACTGGGTGTTCTGGCACCCACTTTCCCATGATCACGACTGGCTTCAGTGCCGCGGCGGCGCCGGATCCAGTTGTGTTTCGGCGGCGGTTAGCCAAGACTCGTTCAGGTCGCCCTCGGCGACAAGGACGGCGGGGCCGGTGAGCCAGGCTGTGCCGTCTTCGAAGGTCACGGTGAGCTGCCCGCCCGGCACGCTCACCTGCCACGCGCCCGGTTCCCGCCCAGTGGCCCTCACAGCCGCCACCGTCGCCGCTACGGCCCCCGTGCCGCAGGAACGGGTCTCGCCCGAGCCGCGCTCGCGGACCCGCATAGCCAGCGTCCTGGTCCCGGTCACACGGAGCACTTCCACGTTCGCGCCGTCCGGGAACTGCTGCGGGTCCAGTTCGGGCGGCCGGGACAGGTCGAAGGAGCCCAGAGGCTGATCGACCAGGCAGGCCAGATGTGGGTTCCCCACCGAAATGTGCAGGCCATCACACACCTCACCACCGACGACGGCCTTGCCCGGGCCAAGCACAGTGACGGCACCCATGTCTACCGTCACGTTCCCATCTGGCTCCAGCCTCACAAGCCGCGGCCCGGACCGGGTCGCTACCGCGAACTCCGGCTCCGTGACCAGACCATGCCCGGCCAGGAACCGGGCGAACACCCGGATGCCGTTGCCGCACATCTCGGCCAGGCTGCCATCGGCGTTGCGGTAGTCCATGAACCACTCGGCACCTTCCGCGGTGTTTCCATCCGGGAGGACAGCGGTCCGCACCACGCGCAGCACGCCGTCGGCACCGACACCTGCGCGCCGGTCGCACAGTCGCGCGGCCAAAGCGGGCGTGAGGTCCTGGCGCCCGTCGGGATCGAGGACGATCACGAAGTCGTTCTCGGTGCCGTGCCCCTTCGCGAACCGCATGCGCCGATCGTAGCTACTGGTCCCCGGTGGGTGGGGGGCTCCAGGCTTCCAGCGCCCGGTCCAGCAGGTCATCCGCGCCCGCCGGCAGCCAGACGACACGGGGGTCCCGGCGGAACCACGACCGCTGGCGCCGTGCGAACCGCCTCGTCGCCGCGATGGTGTGGGTACGGGCACGCTCCAGGGACCACTCGCCGGCAAGGTACCGCAGCACCTGCGCATAACCCAGTGCCCTGCTCGCCGTCCTTCCCTCGCGCAGGCCGGCCCGTTCCAGCCGGGCGACCTCATCCACAAAACCTGCGTCGAACATCTGCCCGGTCCGCTCCGCTATCCGCTCACCCAGCAGTGGCCGTTCGATCTCCAGGCCGATCTGGACCGCCGGGTACAGCGCCTCGTACCGGGGCAGTGTCGCGGTGAACGGGCTACCGGACACCTCGATCACCTCAAGGGCGCGCACGATACGGCGCCCGTTGGATGCCAGGATCGTCTCCGCCGCCACCGGGTCCAGAGCCGCGAGCCGGGCGTGCAAGGCGGCGGCGCCATGGGCGGCGAGTTCCGCTTCCAGCCGCTGGCGAACGCTGGTGTCTGTGCCAGGAAAATCCAGCCGGTCAAGAGCAGCCCGCACATACAGCCCGGACCCCCCGGCCAGCACCGGCACCCGGCCGCGGCCGTGAATGTCCCCGATGACTTCGCGGGCGAGCCGCTGGTAGACGGCGACACTCGCGGTTTCGCGGATGTCCCAGATGTCGAGCAGATGGTGCGGCACTCCCCGGCGCTGTTCCGGGGTGAGCTTGGCTGTGCCAATGTCCATGCCCGTGTACAGCTGCATCGAGTCGGCGTTGACGACCTCACCACCGACCGCGAGCGCGATCCGCAGCGCTAGCTCGGACTTCCCCGCCGCGGTCGGCCCGACTACTGCAATGACTCGTTCGGGCATGACCTCAGCCTGTTCCGGGTTCCCCCCACGAGGCGACCAGATAGGTGACCCCATAGGGGGCCGCCATGCAGTGCAGCCGCCCGTGCAGCCGCTGGCCGTTGGCCGCTCCCGCCAGCACCTGCCATGCCGCCCGGCCCGCGACCACCAGCTCGTCATCGAGCGCCGGGTCCAGCCTGGCCAGCCAGCGGGCGTCGGCAGCAGCGAGCGCCTCGGCCACGTCCTCGTCATATTCTTCCGCCCGCGGGTCCGGCACCTCGGGGGCCGCCCGGGCGCGCCGCGCGGAGGCGTCGCCCATCGCGAGCAGGGCAACGCGGGGTGCCCGTCCCGCGATGCCTGCTCCCAGCCGCAGGCAATCGGCGGCGGGGGCACGCTGGCTCACCGCCCGGAACGTCACCGCCGGCTCTGCCGGGCCGCGCACCGCACCGCCCGAACCACGGACCGGACCGCCCGAACCACGATCGGAGCCCACGGACCCAAGAACACCCGCACGCTCCAGCAGCCACCGGCCGACAGTGAGCGAGAGCGGCAGCACCGGCTCGCCCGCCCCGACCGCTGCCCGGACCCCGAAGCCGCGCAGGTCCCCCGACGCCTCGGCGCCGTACTCGTGATCGGCGGGCGCACCGCCCACGACCGCGATCAGGTCGGGGCGCGCCACCAGCAGCCCTGCCACCGCAAGCGCGGCGGCATCAGCGACCCTACGCAGTTCGGCCGGAGGATCGTCCGCGGCCGCGCCCAGGGCCTGCGGAATGAGCAGCGGCGGGTTCGGGCACACAACCCCCGCGATCAGCACGGCACCGGCCTTCCTGCCGTGCCATTCAGCCGGGTCATGCCCCCGGCTGGCCCACGGACGGCATGCCGAGCAGCACGGGCCTCCCGCCGCCGGCGGCCGGGGATCCACTGCCAACCGCGGAAAGCCCCCGCGCAGCACCGTCAGCGACGCCCTCTCGCCGCGCCTGCCAGGCATCACCGCCGCGGGTCCGGCGCACCGACCGTGGCGCCGTATCCGCGATCAGGTAGTGCGGGGCCGCCTGCGTCACCACCGTGGTCACCACGTCCCCGGGACGTGGGTCCGTGCCCGCCGGGGCGAAGTGCACCAGCCGGTTGTCCCTGGCCCGCCCGCTCATCCGGTGTGTGACCCCGTCCTTACGGCCCTCACCCTCCGCGACCAGCACCTCCACCTCGCTGCCCACGAGCGCCTCGTTCTCCGCTGCTGCAACCTCTGCGACCAGCGCGGCCAGCCGCTCATACCGCTGCGCCACGACGGGCGCGGGCACCTGGCCGGCCATCTCCGCCGCGGGCGTGCCCGGGCGCTTGGAGTACTGGAAGGTGAACGCGCCCGCGAAGCGGGCCTGCCGGACAACGTCGAGGGTGTCGGCAAAGTCACGCTCGGTCTCGCCGGGAAAACCGACGATGATGTCGGTGGTGATCGCCGCGTCCGGGATGGCCGCCCGCACCCGCTCGATGATGGCGAGGTACTTCTCCTGGCGGTAGGCCCGCCGCATCGCGCGCAGCACCGTGTCCGATCCCGACTGAAGCGGCATGTGCAGGTGCGGCATGACGTTCGGGGTCTCCGCCATCGCCGCGATCACGTCATCGGTGAAATCGCGCGGATGAGGGGAAGTGAAACGTACCCGCTCCAGGCCTTCGATCCTTCCGCATGCTCTCAGCAATTTGCCAAACGCCTGGTGGTCGCCGAATCCCACGCCGTAGGAGTTCACGTTCTGCCCGAGCAGGGTGACTTCCAGAACACCGTCGCTCGCCAGTGCCTGGACCTCCGCCAGCACGTCCGGCGGGCGGCGGTCCTCTTCCCGGCCGCGCAGGCTCGGCACGATGCAGAACGTGCAGGTGTTGTTGCAGCCCACCGAGATGGCAACCCAGGCCGCGTACGGCGACTCGCGCCGGGCCGGCAGCACCGACGGGAACCGCTCCAGCGACTCCAGGATCTCCACCTGAGCCTGTTCCTGGACGCGGGCCCGTTCCAGCAGCACCGGCAGCGAGCCGATGTTGTGCGTGCCGAACACCACGTCCACCCACGGCGCGCGTTCGGCAATGCCCGCGCGGTCCTTCTGTGCCAGGCAGCCGCCCACCGCGATCTGCATGCCGGGATGGGACGCCTTCACCGGCAGCAGGTGCCCCAGATTCCCGTAGAGGCGGTTGTCGGCGTTCTCGCGCACGGCGCAGGTGTTGAAGACGATGACGTCGGGGATCTCGGCGTCATCCACGCGCCGGTAACCGGACTCCTCGAGCAATCCGGCCAGGCGCTCGGAGTCGTGGAAATTCATCTGGCACCCGTAAGTGCGGATGTCGTATGTGCGGGCGGCGTTCATGTCAACATACGAGGGTACGCGCAAGGCGCAGCATGTCCGGAATCTCCCCTGACCAGGCCGTGGAGTGGTAGACGATATTGCCATGACTCAGAGCGCATCCCCCCGGGCTCTCCCCTTCGGTAGCTGGCGGTCGCCGATCACCGCCGCGGACGTGGCCCGCCAGAACCTTTTGGTTTCTTTCCCCGTCGCGATCGGCGGTGATGTGTGGTGGCAGGAACGGCTGCCCGACGAGAACGGGCGGACCACGGTGGTCCGCCTTGGCTCGGACGGGACACGCAGCACCCTGCTGCCCTCCCCATGGAACGCACGCAACCGGGTGCACGAGTACGGCGGACGGTCTTTTCTGCCGGTGCCCACGCTCCCGGTTCCGGCCGCAGCGGGGCAGGACCCGGCTGCCGGGCCGCCCGCCAGCGGCGCCCTGCGGGCCATCGTGTTTGCCAACTACGACGACCAGCGGCTCTATTACGCCGAAGAGCCCAGCACGGACGAAGGCGGCGTCAGTCCCCGCCCGCTCACACCTCCGCCGGGGGGTTCGGAGGGTAATCCGTCGCTCCGTTATGCGGATTCGGTCCTGTCGCCCGATGGCGGGGAAGTCTGGTGCGTGCAGGAGCGGCACCAGGACGAGGGCGGGAAGGTGAGCCGCGCCATCGTGGCGGTGCCGCTCGACGGGTCGGCCGCCGAAGACGCCGAGGTGATCCGTGAGCTAGTCGCCGGGCCGGACTTCTTCGCGTTCCCGACCCCGTCCCCGGACGGGCGCCGCCTCGCGTGGATTTGCTGGAACCACCCGCGGATGCCATGGGACGGCACCGAACTGCGGGTCGCGGTGATCGAGAACGGCGTGCTCGGCCGCGGCCGGCTGATCAAGGGCAGCATCCAGGAATCGGTGGTCGCCCCCGTCTGGCGGGATGACACCAGCCTTTATGTGGTCTCGGACTGGCCGGGCTGGTGGAACGTCTACCAGGTCGGCCTGGTTGGGGAGCCCGCGCAGGCGCTGTACCCGGCGGAGGAGGAGTTCACCGATCCGCTGTGGCAGCTTGGGCAGCGGCCCTACGGCATCCTCGGCGATGGCAGGCTCGCCGTGCTGCACGGCTGCGGCGGGATGCGGCTCGGTGTGCTCGACCCTGAGACGGGCGAGATGACCGACCTTGACATCCCTTACGCGGTTTTCGATTCCGGCCTGTCCGCGGATGGTTCCTCCGTCGTGGGCGTGGCCGCCGGGCCCAGCACCTCCCCGTCGCTCATCCGGGTGGACACCACCAGCGGGAAGGTGGAGGTGCTCTGCGCGGAGGCGCCGGACGTGCCCGACCCGGCGTACCTCCCGGTGCCACGGCAGGTGCAGCTGGAAGGGAAGTTCGGGCGCACCGTGCACGCGGTCGTGTACCCGCCGGCCAACCCCAAGGCCGTCGGGCCCAAGGGGAAGCTCCCGCCGTATGTGGTGTGGGCCCACGGTGGGCCGACCTCCCATGTGGTTGGCTCGCTCGACCTGGAGAAGGCGTACTTCACTAGCCGGGGCATCGGCGTGGTGGACGTCAACTACGGCGGCTCCACTGGGTACGGGCGCAGTTACCGTGAGCGGTTGCGCATGCAGTGGGGCGTGGTGGACGTGGAGGATGTGATCGCTGCCGCCGAGGCGCTGGCCGAGGCGGGTGAAGCCGACCGGGCGCGGCTGGCGATCCGTGGCGGTTCCGCCGGCGGGTGGACCGCGCTGGCGGCGGTTACGGCTCAGGCTGGCAACGAACCTGTGTTTCATGCGGCCACGTCATATTTCGGGGTCGCCGACCTTAGTGAGTTCGCGTCTCAGACACACGACTTCGAATCTCACTATCTGAACGGGCTGATCGGCCCACTGCCTGGGTTCAAGGCGGTCTACCAGGAGCGCTCCCCGGTTGGTCATGTCAGCGCCGCCACTTGCCCCATCCTGCTGCTGCAGGGGCTCGACGACCCGATCGTGCCCCCGGCCCAGTCCGAGGCCGTCGCGGCCCAGCTTGCCGAGCACGGCATCCGCCATGCCCTGCTGGCATTCGAAGGCGAGTCGCACGGCTTCCGGCGGGTTGAGACGATCATCGCCTCGCTCGAGGCCGAACTGTCCTTCTACGGCCAGATCCTCGGCTTCACCCCGCCGGGCATCCCCGCTGTTTCCCTCACGACGGAGGCGAAGCCCATCGCGCCCGCCGCTACGAAGCCCGCAGAAACGGCCGCAGCTAAGCCCAGCCAGGCCGCCGGGGCGAAGCCCAGCCAGGCCGCCGGGGCGAAGCCCCGCGTGGCCGCAGGGGCGAAGCCCCGCGTGGCCGCAGGGGCGAAGCCCAGCCAGCCTGCGGGGGCCAAGCCCGGACAGGCGGAAGCCGCGAAGCCCGGCGAGCCCACGGCCGCCAAGCCAAGCCGGTCCAGGGGGGAGAAGTCCCGCGAGTGAGTCCGGTGGGCACGACGGTTGCCCGGCACCAGCGTTCTGCATGCTGGTGCCGGGCAACCGTCGTGCCAGCCGTCTTCCTCCCGCGCTCAGCGGATCAGCGGTTTGTCAGCGCGCGAACTCGGTCGCCCGCGACTCCCTCACCACGGTGACCCGGATCTGGCCCGGGTAGGTCAGCTCTTCCTCGACTTTCTTGGCCACGTTGCGGGCGATCACCTGGGCCTGGATGTCATCGACCCGGTCCGGCTTGACCATGACCCTGATTTCCCGGCCCGCCTGCATGGCAAAGACCTTGTCCACGCCATCGTGAGCGACAGCGATCTCCTCCAGGCGTTCGAGCCGCTTGACGTATGCCTCCAGTGACTCGCGCCGGGCTCCGGGCCGGCTGCCGCTGATCGCGTCCGCTGCCTGGGTCAGGACGGCTTCGACGGTCCGCACCTCGACCTCGTTGTGGTGAGCCTCGATGGCGTGCACCACGTCGGCGGGCTCACCGTACTTGCGCGCTATCTCGGCACCGATGAGCGCATGGCTGCCTTCCACCTCATGCGTCAGCGCCTTGCCGATGTCGTGAAGTACGGTGCAGCGTCTCAAGAGCGCCGGATCCAGGCCGAGCTCGCTGGCCATCATGGCCGCGATGTGCGCCGACTCGACCAGGTGCCCCAGCACGTTCTGGCCGTAGGAGGTGCGGTAGCGAAGCTGGCCGAGCAGGGTTACGAGTTCGGGGTGCATGTCGGTAATGGCAAGCTCGACCATCGCGTCCTCGCCGGCCCGCACGCACAGATGGTCGACTTCGGCCTTGCTGCGCTCGTAGGCTTCCTCGATCCGCTGCGGGTGAATCCGCCCGTCCAGGACGAGCCGTTCCAGCGTGAGCCGTCCCACCTCGCGCCTGACCGGGTCGAAACAGGACAGCAACACGGCTTCCGGCGTGTCGTCGATGATGAGATTGACGCCGGTCACGGACTCGAACGCCCGGATGTTGCGCCCTTCCCGGCCGATGATCCTGCCCTTCATCTCCTCCCCGGGCAGATGCAGGACGGAGACGACGGACTCGCTGGTCTGCTCGCTGGCCACCCGCTGGATCGCGAGGGTTACGATCCGCCGTGCCCGCTGTTCACCGTCGCGCCGAGCCTGACTCTCTGTTTCGCGGACGATAAGGGCGGCTTCGCGTTTGGCCTGATTCTCGATGGTGGCCACCAGTTCGGCCTTCGCCTGCCCGGCAGTGAGCCCGGCAGCGCGCTCCAGGACTTCACGGCGCTGCTCTTCCAGGCGCTCCAGCTCGGTTCGCTGCGAGTCAAGCTCGTTCTGCGCCGCGTCCAGTCCCTCGGACCGCTGCTCCAGCTTGCGGACGTCACTGTCCAGCCGCCGTTCGCGCTCGGCGAGGCGTCCCTCCCGGCGCTCGAGGTCGGCGCGGAGCTGGCCGGCCTCCTCCCTGGCGGCCCGTATCCCGTCCTCAGCCGCCCGGTGAGCTTCGGCGATCTTCTGAGCGGACTCTTCGGCCCTGCGCACGATGGCAATCGCATCCGACTGGGCGCTGGCACGCATCTGTTCTGCCGCCCGGCCAGCCTCCTCCAGCCGCCGCTGTGCCTGCTCCGAGCCGACGCCAGGGTCGGCCCACGGGCCTGCCCCGGTGTGAAAGCCCATGCTGTCGCTCGTGCCCGGAGTTCCCGTGGTGGCAGCTCCGGTGGTGGCAGCTCCGGTGGTGGCAGCTCCGGTGGTGGCAGCTCCTGCGGGCGTGGGTCCCGTGGTCGTGGCTCGCGTGGCTGCGATGTCCGGGCCGGTGCGCCCGGTCGCCGTTTCACCAGTCACCGCGCCTTCGCCTGGAGTCCCGGCGCTCCCAGTGCCGTGCGGGGTCCGGGCGCCCCGGGTGCCCCCACCCGGGGTTCCGGCGCCCCCAGTTTCGCTCGGCGAAACGGCCCCTGCTGCACCAGTTGTCCCCGCGCCCGCAGCCCCTGCCCTGCCAGCTGCGTCACTCTCGGCGACTGCCGTGCTCTTTGCGCCGCCAGCGGTTGCCTGCAGTTGCGGTGAGGGAGGGAACTGTGAGGGCTGTCTCCGGAAGACAACAAGGAGAGCGCCAGCAGCGACGAGCAGAGCAAGGAAGCCGATCACCACAAACGAGAGAGCAACCGTACTGCTCATGGCGCACTCCAATCCTGCTCGCCGGACCTCGCACCGTGGAGTGGTGCAAGGTTCTCCCTGCGGCGAGGGTCATGCGCGCCGTCTGCGGCGTCAGCCATGCCAGGCATGCGCCAGCTTGGTCCCGCCGGCTGGCCTGGTCCCAGCCGGTGCTGGCTGGCCCGCCGGGCTGGACCGCACCGTTCCCCGGCCCGGCTCACCTGGGCTGGCTCGCCAGGTTCGGGCTGGCGGCCGGGACCTCCCGGCAGCTGACCCGGGAGCCTGCCTGGCCGCTTCCTGACAGCTGGCTCGGGAGCCTCCCTGACAGGTGGCCCGTGAGCCTCCCTGACAGGTGGCCCGTGAGCCCGTCTGACTGCCGTGCCCGGAACCTGCCTGGCAACCCCGCGGCTCAGGGCCCCAGCAGCCACCCGACCGGCTGGCGCAGCAAAAGGATCGTGGGAAACCAGCCCAGTCCAGAGCCAGGATGGCTCTTCTGACAGGCACCGCTGGCCAGCCACGGGGCTCTGAGCGACCCGCGTCCGGCACGCGGCTTCCGGGTTCCGTACTCGCTTCCGCCGACAGCCTGGCGTGCGGCCTCCATGTGAGCCACTGGCCGTGACTCACATGCAGCCCTATCCGTCCCCCGGCCAGGCCCCGCGATTGCCCGGCCGAGCAACGATGCCCCAGCAGCCGGGTCTCGCTCAACCACTGACCGGGCTGGTCAGCGACTCGCAAGACCCCGGCATACGCCGGATCCGTTCCTCAGCTGACAACCGGGCGCAACCAGTTGCCAGCCAACTCGTCTGTTTCCAACCGCTTGATGCGGACTGACACCTCGCTTGCCGTGAGGTTAAGCCGTAGATAACGATTTGAGCAAGCTCGGGCAGGTGATCTTTCCGTAACCTGATCGATGCTTGCCCGCGGGCCCGCCTTCCTGTCGACTCCCGGATTGCCAGTCCCCCAGCCTGGTCCGCATCGGCTGACCTCGGAAGTCGTCTCAGAACCCAGGGATCTACCCGGCCCGTTTCGGCTGGCTCAGCCCTGGCCCCGCCTCGTCCCCGGCACACCGGACTATTCCAGAAACCCGCCATCTCCCTTGTCACGACGCGCGCCCGAGTAATTGCCAGGCCAGTCGTCATCACTGGCATCCTCCTCGATGCCGGCCGCCTCCAGGTCGGCATCGATGCCGCTGGGCTCGTCCTGCAACGCTTCCCGAACGACCGGGTAAGCGACTCCAGCGGGATACCCCTTGCGCGCGAGCATGCCCACAAGCTGGCGAACCCTGGCGGGCAGGGGCCGTCCACGCGTCGCGGCAGCCCGCCTCGCCACCAGCCGCCGGGCGGTCTCGATCTCATCCTCGGGCCTCAGAGAGGCGACCGCCTCGCGGACGTCCTCGGCGGCAACGCCGCGCTGTTTCAGTTCGGCCGCAAGCGCACGGCGGGCAAGCCCTCGCCCGTGATGCCTGCTCTCAACCCAGGCCCGTGCGAACGCGGCGTCGTCGATCAAACCCACCTCGGTGAATCGTCCAAGAACGGACTCCACGATGTCGGCGGTCACGCGGCGGCGCCGCAATGCGGCGGCAAGCTCCGCCCGGGTGCGCGGGCGGCTCGCCAGCAGTCGCAGGCAGATCAGCCGCGCTGCCTCCCCCGCAGCGGCACTGCCACCCTCGTGGCCTGCGGGTAGCTCATGGTCCGGGTTGTCCAGCACCGCAGGAGACCTACGCTCTCTGTGCTTCCGGGACTGCCGGAGATATGTGTTTTCGGTTATCCGGGGCCGCCCGGAGCTCCGCCTAGTCTGGCGCTGGCGCGCGGTGCGCCAGCAACCGGCCGGGTTCCTGCCCGCGTACCAGCACCCGCAGCAGGCGACGGTCCCGCAGCCGTTCCGGGGACAGCACGCAGGCCCACGCCCCCGGTCGGCTCGCCACCCGTAGCCACGTCCGCATCCAGGCGGGGGCCGATCCCGAGCTTCTCCTTGATCTTCTTCTCGATCTCGTTGGCCAGGTCCGGGTTGCCGCGCAGGAAGTTCCGGGCGTTCTCTTTGCCCTGCCCAAGCTGTTCGCCTTCGTAGGTGTACCAGGCACCGGACTTGCGCACGATCCCCTGCTCGACCCCGAGATCGATCAGGCCGCCTTCCCTGCTGATCCCGAAGCCGAACAGGATGTCGAACTCCGCGTTCTTGAACGGCGCGGCGAGCTTGTTCTTGACGACCTTGACCCGGGTGCGGCTGCCAACCGCCTCGGTGCCGTCCTTGAGGGTCTCGATCCTGCGCACGTCGAGCCGAACGGATGAGTAGAACTTGAGCGCCCGGCCACCGCTGGTGACCTCCGGGCTGCCGAACATAACGCCGACCTTCTCCCGCAACTGGTTGATGAAAATCGCGGTCGTCTTGGTCTGGTTCAGCGCGCCCGCCAGCTTGCGCAGAGCCTGGGACATGAGCCGGGCCTGCAAGCCGACATGGCTGTCCCCCATCTCGCCTTCGATCTCGGCCCTGGGCACCAGCGCGGCAACCGAGTCGATAACGACGACGTCGATGGCGCTGGAACGGATCAGCATGTCCGCGATTTCCAGGGCCTGCTCACCGGTGTCGGGCTGGGACACCAGCAGCGCGTCGGTGTCGACACCGAGCTTCTTGGCGTAGTCCGGGTCGAGCGCGTGCTCGGCGTCGATGAAAGCGGCGATCCCGCCCGCCTTCTGCGCGTTGGCGACCCCGTGCAAGGCCACGGTGGTGTTGTGCGTCGGGACACACTCGCTCCCTGCAAGGTATGTGTGGCTGGGATGATCCACCTGGATGCAGCGCACCGGCACGGAGGCCACAGGCTCGACAGCCGTCACATACCTGAGCTTCGCCCGCCGTGTGCGCAGCGGCGTGAGCCGTGCAGCCTTCCGGGGCAGCCGGAACACCGGCAAGTCCGTCTGGAAGGCCAGTCGGTACCGGGTGCCGACCACGCGCCCGCGGAGAACCGCCGGAGCCTCGCGGATGGCGGTCTTGATGCCGAGACCGAGCAGCAACTCATGCACGTCGCTGGCCAGCCGCTCGTTCACCACGGAGAACTCGCATTTCGCACAGCCGAATCCCCTGCCAGTGCCGGACCCGCCGCTGCCCACAGTTCCGTCTGTGTCCATGAGCCCCTGCAGGAGCGCGAGCCGCTGAGCAACGGAACCACGCAAGTAGCTTTCCGGGATGTGCTTGTTTCCAAGGACACCCAGCTCACGCAGCTGAGCCACCTCCTCCAGGATCTCCGGGTCGGCGCTGGTGATCATCGCATCAGTCGAGGTTCCGTCACCTAGCCATGCCCCAAGCGTGTACGGTGCCACCGGAAGTTCCTGCGCCGGGTACTCTAGCGGGCCACATGTCTGGATGGCGTGATTGAGCGCATGGCCATCTCGCGCCCACAGGGTCGCCTTAATATCCCGAGTGGTTACTATCGCCGGGGACCACTGCTCCGTGCGTCCCTGCAGTGTTGTCGTCACCCACTGATGCTCCGCGTCAGCAACAACCTCAGCGCCGTCGGAGAACCTTACCCTGAAGCACTCATGCCCTGTCATGACAGGCGTAGCGAAGATCACCTGGGTCGTGGAGCCATCACCAGCGAACACTTCCTGACCTGGTGACAGTTCACCCATAGTGGTCCAGCCTTTGGGAGTCGGAATGGGCGTGTCTAGCGCGAGCGCCTTGCCGCTTCCTTCTGGCCCGAATATCTCGACGACCCGGCCCCGGGGGAAGCCCCCGATGCCCAGCGCGACGTCCAGCGCGATGGCCCCGGTCGGGATCACCGCGATCGGCGCCCGGGCCTCGTCGCCGAGTCGCATGATCGAGCCCCGGCCGAACTGCCGCTCGATCTGGGCGAGCGCGGTTTCCAGGGCCTTGTCCCTGTCGCCGGCCTTGCCGCCCGCCCTGTCGCTGCCTGCCATGGATACTCCCACTGGGATTAAGAAGCTTTCCTGTCTCGGCTCCGACGCTACGCGCCACCACTGACAAAACTCCGCCCGCCAACGGGCGCCGCCGTACCTGTGCCACAGCCCACCCGGGCAAGACTGCTACACCACGCTCACTCTAGACGAACAACTGTTCGATCAAGTACACAACACGCCGGAGTGGCGGGAAAGCTTTTGAGCCAGCCAACGGTGGGCACAATCCGCGTCCGGCGCCACGGCCAGTTCTACGGCGTGGTTCATGGCGCCGGCAGAGAGAGTCAGCGGAGTTGCTGCGGCACGTCGAACGCTTCGCAAACCGCCCGCCACACCGTCTTCGGATTTTCGCCGGCGGCCAGCGCCTGATCTGCCGTCCGGCCGCCCAGGCCGGCGAGTACGTAGTCCTTGGCCACGCTGGCGGCATAGGAGTCGCCGAACTGCGCCCTCATCCGTTCCCAGAACACCGTCAACCGCACGGAGCCACGCTACCGGCGACCAGGGGTTGTCTCCGGCTGACGTGGGCCGCCCACCGGAGTCGCCAGGGCCCTGCCCGCGAAGTCCCTCCCGGGATCAAGGCTGTGACCAGGCAATGCACACGGCGGCTCGAATTGTCGGTGGGGCGGGGCAGGATGGAGGCATGTCTACTGGGTCTCCAGCCACGCTGAGCGGTGTGCTGGACGCCTTCGGGCCGCTCACCCGGGAATGGTTCACTGGGGCGTTCAGCGCCCCAACCGAGGCGCAGGCCGGTGCCTGGGCGTCGATTGCCGCCGGGAACAACACGCTGGTGGTCGCGCCCACCGGGTCGGGCAAGACCCTGGCGGCGTTCCTGTGGGCGCTGGACAGGCTGGCGAGCGAGGAGCTCCCCAGCGACCCGAGACTGCGCTGCCGGGTGCTCTACATTTCCCCGCTCAAGGCGCTGGCCGTCGACATCGAGCGGAACCTCCGCGCTCCCCTGACCGGGATCCGCCACCTCGCACAACGGCACGGCCTGCCGGAGCCCGACATCAGGGTGGCCGTGCGCACCGGAGACACCGCCGCCGATGAACGGCGCCGGCTCGCAACCAAACCGCCGGACATCCTGATCACCACACCCGAGTCGCTGTTCCTCATCCTCACCTCAAAGGCCCGCGATGCCCTGCATGGGGTGGACACCGTCATCGTGGATGAGGTGCACGCGCTGGCGGGCAACAAGCGCGGCGCCCACCTGGCCCTGTCGCTGGAACGGCTGGACGCCCTGCGCGAGGCGGGAACGCCGCGCTTCGCGCAGCGGATCGGGCTGTCGGCGACAGTCCGCCCCGCCGAGCAGGTGGCCGCGTTCCTGGGTGGTTCCCGCCCGGTTACCATCACGGCGCCGCCAAGCAGCAAGCAAATCGAGTTGCGGATCGTTGTCCCGGTTGAGGACATGAGCGACCCGGAACCGAACGGCGCGGCCGCTGGCCTGCCGGGAGGCGCACCAGGCCAGCGCTCCATCTGGCCGCATGTCGAGCAGCGAGTCCTCGACCTCATCGAGAGCCATCGCTCGACGATTGTCTTCGCCAACTCACGGCGGCTGGCCGAACGCCTCTGCGGCCGCCTCAACGAGCTCGCCGCGGACCGCGCGCAGGCAAGGGAGGAAGCGCTCGCTGACGGAATTGCGCCGGGGGCTCTCGCGCCTGACCCACGCAGCGCGCCCCCAGCCGGCACGGCAACATCCGCTCGTGACCAGTTGAGCACGCTGACAGCACCAGCGGGGGTCGCCACTGGCTACACGCCCCCCGCGGAGATCATGGCCCAGGCCGGGTCCGTGGCCGGCGTCCCGGCTGAGGTGGCACGCGCCCACCACGGTTCGGTCTCCCGGCAGGAGCGCAACCAGATCGAGGAGGCACTCAAGGCGGGCCGGCTTCCGGCGGTGGTCGCCACCTCCAGCCTGGAACTCGGCATCGACATGGGCGCCGTCGACCTGGTCATCCAGGTCGAGTCACCGCCGTCGGTCGCGAGCGGCCTGCAGCGCACCGGCCGTGCAGGCCACCATGTTGGGGATATTTCCCGCGGCGTCATCTTCCCGAAGTATCCAGGCGACCTGGTCCAGGCAGCGGTGGTCGCCCAGCGCATGCATAACGCTGACATTGAGGAACTGCGCATCCCCCGCAACCCCCTCGACGTGCTCGCCCAGCAGATCATCGCGATGGTGGCGATGGAAGACTGGCCGGTCGCTGACCTGGAACAGGTGGTCGGGCGCGCGGCACCCTTCCGCGGCCTCACCCGGCCGGTGCTGGAGGCCGTCCTCGACATGCTCGCGGGCCGCTACCCGAGCGAGGAGTTCGCTGAACTGCGCCCGCGCCTGGTCTGGGACCGCACCACCGACACGCTGCACAATCGCCCCGGTGCGCAGCGCCTGGCCGTGACGAGCGGCGGGACCATCCCCGACCGCGGGCTGTTCGGTGTGTTCCTGGCCGGGGCGCAGCGCCAGGGCAGGCAGTCGCACCGGGTCGGCGAACTCGACGAGGAGATGGTGTACGAGTCGCGGGTGGGCGATGTGTTCGTGCTGGGCGCAAGCTCGTGGCGGATCGAGGACATCACGGCCGACCAGGTGCTGGTTTCCCCCGCGCCGGGACAGCCGGGCAAGCTCCCGTTCTGGAAGGGTGACTCGCCCGGCCGGCCTGCCGAGCTGGGCCGCGCGCTCGGGGCGTTTTGCCGCGAGCTGGGGTCAGCCGGGCGGCAGGAGAGTACTGCGCGGCTCCGTTTGGCGGGTCTTGACGATCTGGCGGCCGGGAACCTGGTCCGGTACCTGGACGCACAGCGCGAGGCCACGGGCTACCTGCCCGACGACCGGACACTGGTGATGGAGCGGTTCCGGGACGAGCTCGGGGACTGGCGGCTGGTGCTGCACAGCCCCTACGGCGCGCGGGTGCATGCGCCCTGGGCGCTGGCGATCGCGGCCCGGCTGCGGGAGCGGTATCAGGGCATGGACGTGCAGGCGCTGCACACCGACGACGGGATCGTGCTCCGGGTTCCTGACACCGAGGAACCGCCGCCCGCGGGCGTCGCCGAGTTCGCGCCCGAGGAGGTGGAGCCGCTGGTCACCGCCGAGCTGGGTGGCTCGGCGCTGTTCGCGTCCCGGTTCCGGGAGTGCGCTGCCCGCGCGCTGCTGCTGCCCCGCCGGCGCCCTGGCAAGCGCTCACCACTGTGGCAGCAACGGCAGCGTTCGGCCCAGCTGCTCGCGGTGGCTTCGAAGTACGGCACGTTCCCGATCGTGCTGGAGACGGTCCGCGAGTGCCTGCAGGACACCTTCGACGTGCCCGCGCTGACGGGCCTCATGCGCGACCTGGCCAGCCGGAAGATCCGGCTGGTCGAGGTGGAGACGCCCGCGCCCTCGCCGTTCGCCCGGTCGCTGCTGTTCCGCTACGTCGGCGCGTTCATGTACGAGGGAGACTCGCCGCTGGCCGAGCGCCGCGCCCAGGCGCTCGCGCTGGACTCCTCCCTGCTCGCCGAGCTCCTTGGCCAGGCGGATTTGCGGGAGCTGCTCGATCCGGAAGTGGTCGGCCAGACCGAACGGGAGCTACAGCGGCTCGCCGGCCACCGGGTGTGCCGCGACGCCGAAGCCGTCGCTGATCTGCTGCGGGCCATCGGGCCCCTCTCGGCAGCGGAGGTCGCCCAGCGTTGCGCGGAGCCGTCCGCGGCGGCTGGCTGGCTCGCGGAACTGGCGGCCCGCCGCCGCACCATCGAGGTCAGGGTCGGCGGGGAGGCACGCTGGGCGGCCATCGAGGACGCTGGGCGGCTGCGTGACGCGCTCGGAGTGCCGCTGCCGCTGGGTGTGCCTGCCGCGTTCGCGGAACCGGTCGCGGACCCGCTCGGCGACTTGGTGGCGAGGTATGCCCGCCACCATGGGCCGTTCACGGCCACCGCGGCGGCGCACCGGTACGGGCTCGGCGTGGCGGTGGTGACCGGCGCCCTGCACCGGCTGGCAGCGGAACGACGGGTCGCAGAAGGAGAGTTCCTGCCCGGCGGCCGCGGTTCCGAATGGTGCGACGTGGAAGTCCTCCGGCTGCTGCGGCGCCGCTGCCTGGCCAAGCTCCGCAAGGAGGTTGAGCCCGCGCCGCCGGCAGCGCTCGCGGCGTTCCTGCCCGCCTGGCAGAGCGCCGGACAGCCGGCTGGTGCAGCTGGTGATGGGCCGCCGGGTGGCCGGACGGGAGAACGGCGCGGAGCCGGCTGGCGGACGGCCAGCCTGGACACGGTGTATGACGCCGTCGCACAGCTTGCCGGGGCAGCGGTGCCAGCGTCCGCGCTGGAGACGCTCGTCCTGCCTGGCAGAGTGCCCGGATACCAGCCCACCGTGCTGGATGAGCTGACCTCGGCCGGGGAGCTGGTGTGGTCGGGTGCGGGCGGGCTGCCAGGCGGCGACGGCTGGGTCATGCTCGCACCGGCGCATACCGCCCCGCTCTTGCTTCCGGTGCCCGGGGAGATCACGATGACACCGGCGCACGAGGCGGTGCTGGCGGCTCTGGCGGGTGGCGGCGGGCTGTTCTTCCGGATGCTGTCTGACCGGGTGGCCGGCATGGTGCCTGAGGAGGGCCGGCGGGGCCTGTCCGACGCGGCGGTGGCGGCGGCGATCTGGGACCTCGTGTGGGCGGGCTGGCTTACCAACGACACGCTCGCGCCATTGCGTACTGTTCTGGGCAGCGGCAGGCCGGTGCACCGGGGCCCGGGAACCACGCCTGTGCCGGGTTCGGGGCCGCTGCCCTCAGGCGTGACAGGACTCACCGGCCGGGCAGTGGCCCGCGGGCGCCGACAAGGACGCCCCATGATGCCGAGCCGGACAGGCCCGGCCACGGTGAGCGGCCGCTGGTCGCTGCTGCCCGAACGTGATCCCGACCCCACCCGCCGGCTCCACGCCATCACACACGCCCTGCTTGACCGTCACGGCATCCTCATCAGGGGCGCCGTCGCGGCGGAACGGATACCCGGTGGCTTCGCCGCGATCTACCCGGTGCTGCGTGCGATGGAGGAAGCAGGACAGTGCCGGCGCGGTTACTTCGTTGAAGGGCTTGGCGCGGCTCAGTTCGCGCTGCCCGGCGCGGTGGACCGGATGCGGGCCATGGCCGCGGAACTGCCCATCTCTCTACCGGAAACGCCGGCTCAGGCCGGTCCTGGCGCCCTGCGCTCTGGTGAGCCAGGCACGACGGCCCGGGCTCAGTCAGCGCAGCGTCACGCCGAAGTGCCGGCTCAAATGATTGTGCTGGCAGCAGCAGACCCGGCCAATCCGTACGGCTCGGCCCTGCCCTGGCCCGAGCGTCCCGGTGAAGTTCCGGGGGCACACCGGCCCGGTCGCAAGGCAGGAGCTCTTGTGGTCCTCTGGAAGGGGCAACTGGTTCTCTACGTCGAGCGTGGCGGCAAGACCCTGCTGTCCTGGGCGAGTAATCCTGAGATGCTGGGGCCAGCGGCGGCGGCGCTTGCCAGAACCGCACGAGGCGGCGCACTCGGCCGGCTCACCGTGGAGCGCGCCGACGGCTCCGGCGTCCATGACACGCCGCTAGCCCAGGCCCTGGCGGACGCCGGGTTCCGCCCCACCCCTCGTGGCCTGCGGTTGCGTGCCCAGGGGTGACCGCGAGCTCGCACCGTCATGGTGTCTCGCCGCACTCGTCGCCGGAGCATAACCGGGCCCGCCGCCGCTCGTCACGGGGACAGCAATCCGGCCCCAACCGCATGGCGCTCGTCATGCACTGTGCCTGACCCGGCATAATGCTGGGCATGCGGTTGTCTGCCCGGGCTGACTACGCGCTCCGCGCGGCAATTGAGCTTGCCGCGAGCACTGACACCCACACCACGGCCGAGCAGCTAGCCCGGGCACAGAACATTCCCGGGAAGTTCCTCGAAGCGATCCTCACCCAACTGCGGCGCGCTGGGCTCGTGCGCAGCCAGCGGGGCCCCGATGGGGGGTTCTGGCTGGCCAGGCCCGCGGGGGAAATATCGCTCGCGGACATCATTCGCGCGATCGACGGCCCCCTCGTCGGGGTTCGGGGTGAGCGGCCTGAGAAGGTCGGGTACCTCGGGGTGGCGGAGCCGCTGCAGACGGTCTGGATCGCATTGCGGGCCAACGAGCGGGCAATCTTGGAGGAAGTCACCCTGGAGCACATCGTCTCCACTGTCCTGCCTGCCCGGGTGCGCGATCTCGCCGGCGACCCTCGCGCCTGGGCCTGAAAAAGCCCCGTTCCCCAAGAGCCCGCAGACGATCAGACAGGAACCATGTCCGTTATGTCGTGAATGCGGTGGCTCACATCCTCGAATGCCACCGGAGTGTTCAGTCCAGGGTCACTGGCGGGCTGCAGCGACGGCTCCCTGACGCCCGTAAGCACCGGCTCGCTCTGGAGTTCAGCAAGGGCGAAGTTGTCTGAGACTTCGCGGAACACCTGCGAGAGGGGTATGCCGAGGGCGGCGCAGATGGCCGCCAGCAGTTCGGAGGATGCTTCCTTCTGGCCCCGCTCCACTTCGGACAGATAACCAAGCGAAACCCGGGCTGCTGCTGACACCTCGCGAAGCGTCCGGCCCTGCCGCAGCCGCAGGCGCCGCAGCACGTCACCGATCAAGTGACGAAGCAGGACCATGGTCGCGCTCCCTTCGCGGGGCCGGTATGACATCTCCCACGGTACCTGCCCTTACCGACAGTAGGGGAGACCACAAACGGGCGTGTTCGCTGTTGACGTAACGCTGTAATCAACCATCTTCTTCCGAGAGGGCGGCCCACAGCAGCCTCAGGCAGTGCCCGACGGTGTCCTTCCGGATCTGCTGCCGACCTCCTGCCAGCGCCAACGTGCGCGTGACGCAGCGTTCGCGCACACTTACGGCGATGTGCACGGTGCCCGCGGACTTGCCCTCCGCCGGGTCCGGACCGGCCACGCCCGTCGTCGCGACTCCCACATCTGCGCCCAACCGGGCACGCGCTCCATCCGCCATCGCCGCTGCCACCCCGGGATGGACCGCCCCATGAGTGGCCAGCAGCGCCGCGGGCACTCCGAGCAGCGCCGATTTCACATCGGTCGCATAGGCGATGATGCCGCCGCGGAAGACGGCAGACGCGCCAGGAACGGCCGTAAGCTCCGCCCCCAGCAGGCCGCCGGTGAGTGATTCGGCCACTGCCACGGTGCGCTCCCTCTCGCAGAGAAGCGCGACGATACGCTCCGCCAGTCTGCTCGCAGGGATCACCCGCCGCCCTGCCTCGTCCCGGGTTTCCCCCCGCCGCGGGACTTGGCGTCCCCTGACTCGCCCACGTCATCCGTTTCAGCGCGATTGCCCGGCTCCACACCACCGTCAGGTTCACCGCGATTGCCCGGCTCCACACCACCGCCCGCTGCCGGGGCCGGGTTGAAAGACTGGCGCCGGAGCCGCATCGCGCGGGCGACGTAGTCGGCGCCTGTGATCAGGGTGACGATCACCGCCGCCGCCATAGCCACCACCCGCGCCACCCCGAAAGGCCCGGGCAGCACATACAGCCCGATGGCGATCACTTGCAGGATCGTCTTCAGCTTGCCGCCGCGGCTGGCGGCGATAACCCCGTGCCGGATCACCCAGAACCTCAGCACAGTCACGCCAGCCTCGCGGACGAGCACCAGCCCTGTCACCCACCAGGGCAGTTGCCGCAGCGCCGAGAGAGTCACCAGGGCCGAGCCGATGAGCGCCTTGTCGGCGATCGGGTCGGCGATTTTGCCGAAGTCGGTGATGAGGCCGCGGCGCCGGGCAATGCGGCCGTCCAGCAGGTCCGTCGCGGACGCGACGCCGAAGGCGAAGAACGCCGCCACCCGCCAGGCTGGCCCGCCCGCCAGAAGGAAGGCCACGAAGACCGGCACCAGCCCCATGCGCACGACCGTAAGCGCGTTCGCGGCGTTGATCAGCCCAGGTGCTGGAACGGTACGCGGCCGGACACTGCAGCCGCCCGCTTGCTCACTCCGCGACAAGGTCCACACCTTCGGACCCGACGACGGTGACGGCCACCAGATCGCCCGTGGCCAGGGGCATCGCTGAGCGGACTGTGGTCACCCCATCCACCTCCGGCGCCTGGTGCGCCGCACGCCCCTGGTAGAGCCCTTCGCCCAGGAACTCTTCGATGATGACATCGACTTGCTCACCAACCCGGGCGGCAGCCCGCTGCGCCATGATCTCCTCAGCGAGATCGGAAAGATCATCGACCCGGCGCGCGATTTCAGCGGTGTCCAGGTGACCGTCAAGCGACTCTGCCTCGGTCCCGTCCTCATCCGAGTAGCCGAAGATCCCAATCGCGTCCAATTCGCTCAACGATAGGAATCGCTCAAGCTCGCGCACATCGCCGGCTGTCTCGCCGGGGAAACCCACGATGAAGTTTGAGCGGATACCCGCCTCGGGGCAGGCCCCCCTGACCTGCTCGAGCAGGTCGCAGAACCGCCCGGAATCGCCGAACCTGCGCATTGCACGCAGAACCGGGCCGCTGGCGTGCTGGAACGACAGGTCAAAGTACGGAGCGACCCCGGGTGTGCCGGCCATCACCTCGATCAGGCCCGGCCGCATCTCCGCGGGCTGGAGGTAACTGACCCTGACCCGGGTGATACCGGGAACGGCCGCCAGCGCTGGCAGGAGTTCGTCAAGCAGCCGGATGTTGCCGAGGTCCTTGCCGTAGGAGGTGGAGTTCTCGCTTACCAGCAGCACCTCCCGCACCCCCTGGGTGGCCAGCCACTCCGCCTCCGCAATCACGTCCTCCGGCGGCCGTGACAGGAATGCGCCGCGGAAGGCAGGGATGGCGCAGAAACTGCAGCGCCGGTCACATCCGGAAGCGATCTTCAGCGGCGCGAACGGCCCGCCGTCCAGCCGGCGGCGCACGGGCCGGGGCCCCGACGCAGGCGCGGCTCCAGGGGGCAGGTCCGGGATGGCGGCCGGCTGGGGCTGCGGGCGGGCCATGCCGTGGCCGGGGACATGCCGGGTGGCTGCCCCCTGCCGGCCAGATGGCGCAAGCGGGAGCAGCCGCCGCCGGTCTCGTGGCTCATGGGCGGGCCACCGCTCGCCGGCCCGCACCGCATCAAGCCGCCCTGCGATGTCACCGTAGTCATCGAAGCTCAGGATCTGCGCCTCGGGCAGCGCATCAGCCAGCTGCGAGCCGTAGCGCTCGGCGAGGCATCCAGCCACGACGACCCGGGTGTGGGAGGAGGCGGCAGCCAGGATCTCGGAGATGGACTCCTGCTTTGCCGCCTCGATAAAGCCGCATGTGTTCACAACCACGACGCTGGCTTCACCGTCGCCGGCCAAAGACCAGCCCGCAGCCTCGAGCCGCCCCGCGAGCTCCTCGGAGTCGACCTCGTTGCGCGCACAGCCCAGCGTCACCAGGCTGACCGTGCGTTCCTCCGGCCCGGCACCCTCCCTGGCGCCACCCGCTCCCGCCCTATCCGGGCCGGGCTTGTGGGCTACGGTCTGGGGCTTGCGCTGACTGGACGGCACACCGGCAGACTACGGTAACCCTGGTCGTGCGATGGCCGCGCAGCGGTACCCCAACGGCCAGCGGCAGCATCCACTTCCCGGGCGAGCACCCGCATGGCACCCGCGCGGGCCTTACCTTGTCTGGCTGGGCAGCCTTACCCTGTCTGGCTGGGCAGCTTCCGCCCTGGCGCGAAGCTCAGGGTCACCGGCTGGCCCTGGGTACCGGGCTCGCCGAGGTTCTTGCCGTTCACGGTCAGCCGGATCCCGCCGGGATTCCCGATCCGCATGTCCACCGCTCGGTGGAAGGTCCAGGTCTTCACCGTCCCGCCAACGATGTATGCCTGGGACAGGTAGCTGCCGTCCGGCTTGGTGAACTCCACCCAGCAATCCTGGATGGCGGTCAGCTGGATGACCCAGTCATGACCCGAAACAGTGGGGGAGGGCGACGGTGTCGATACCGGCCGGGTGGACGGCGCATGGGACGCCGGCGCAGCTGGGTGCGAAGCGGTTGCCGCCACCCCATGCTCCGGAGTCCCGGACTCGACCACCCGGTAGACGACATAGCCCAGAACGACGGCGAGGACGAGCACCATGGCGATGCTCCAGTTCGGCGACCGCCGCTCCTTCAGCCGGATGGGCGTGGCGGGCTCAAAGACGTCCGCCGCCGAGATCGCGTGCGGCGTGCCATGGTCCGCGTCGTACTGGCGGACCAGGTCTTCGGGGTCGAGCCCCACCGCGCGCCCAATGCTGCGGATATGGCCCCGGGCGTAGAAATCACCACCGCACGCGGAAAAATCACCACGCTCGATGCCCCGGATGATGGTCTCCCGGATGCAGGTTCGCTGACTGACCTGCGCAATGGTGAGACCGGCCTGGCTCCGCGCCTCTGCCAGGGCATCACCAACGCTCACGCCGCGCCTCCACTGCGTTATCGCACTGCTTGCCGACCGATGATGCGGGTGCAGTGATCAAATGCGTGCGGCCCGCAGTGCGGAACCAGTCACCAAGTGTAGACATGCCCTCGATGCTCAACGAAAACACCGGGTGCCGGTCAACTGTCCTGACCGCCGCGCAGTGACGCTAGCACACCCGCAAGGTCGTCTGGTGTGACCAGCACATCTCTGGCTTTGGAGCCCTCGCTCGGACCGACTATCCCGCGGCTCTCCAGCAGGTCCATAAGCCTGCCCGCCTTCGCGAAACCGACCCGCAGTTTCCGCTGGAGCATCGACGTGGAACCAAACTGGGTGGTCACGACGAGTTCCGCGGCCTGCATCATGAGGTCCAGGTCGTCGCCAATGTCTGAATCAATCTCCCGGGTGCGGCCCTCGGGCACGCCCACGTCCTCGCGGTAGGTGGGTTCTGCCTGCTTACGGCAGTGGGCGACGACAGCACGGATCTCCTTCTCGGAGACGAAGGCGTTTTGCAGCCGCAGTGGCTTGCTCGCCCCCATCGGAAGGAAGAGCGAGTCCCCCTGGCCGATGAGCTTCTCCGCTCCTGGCTGATCCAGGATGACCCGGCTGTCAGCCAGGCTGGACGTGGCGAAGGCAAGCCGGGACGGCACGTTGGCCTTGATCAGGCCCGTTACCACATCCACACTGGGGCGCTGGGTGGCGAGCACGAGGTGGATGCCGGCGGCGCGCGCCAGCTGGGTAATCCGCACGATGGCGTCTTCCACGTCGCGGGGGGCAACCATCATCAGGTCGGCCAGCTCGTCCACGATCACCAGCAGGTACGGGTACGGCAGGAAAACGCGCTCGCTGCCCGGCGGTGGCGTGAGCTTGCCCGCCCGCACCGCCTTGTTGAAATCATCGATGTGCCGGAAGCCGGAGGCGGCAAGATCGTCGTAGCGGCGGTCCATCTCCCCGACCACCCACTGCAGCGCCTCCGCCGCGCGTTTCGGGCTGGTGATGATCGGCGTGATCAAGTGCGGTATGCCGTGGTAGATCGCGAGTTCGACGCGCTTGGGGTCGATCAGGATCATCCGCACGTCGTCCGGGACCGAACGCAGCAGGATCGAGGTGATCAGCCCGTTGACGCAGGTTGAGTTGTGTGTGGGTATGCAAGAACGGCTGGCCAGATAGAGGCGGCTAGAGCTACTGACCTCGATGCATCGGACCGGTACGGATTGAACCGGCCGCACGTCAGTGATGTACCGGCGGCGCGCGCTGCTTCCTTGCTTAGCCAGCCGCTGCCGCGCCAACTTGCGGCTGAGCCGGAATACCGGCTCATGCGGAGTGAAGGAGACTGTGTAGGCAGTCGAGGTGGCCTCACTGCGGCCCTTACAAGGCTTCGTCCGTATCGATGCCTTGTACCCCAAGCCCAGCACCAGTTCAAGCACCCCGTACGCGAGATCCCGGTTCGTGGCCGTGAACTCCACCCCTCCCCGGGTGCTGCAATAGCCGTCGGTGTCAAGCAGCCCTGCGAGCAGAGCGCGACGCTGCGGGATGGAGGCACGCAGGTACATCTCCGGAATGTGCTTGGCCCCAATCCCACAGAAGATCTCAGCCAACGTTCGGTAACGCTCTCGCGGAGGTGAGGAGGGGATAAAACTGCCCCTGCGCCCCTGTGGGAACCGGCCCGCCGCCGCCCGGAGGACGGCAGACAGGCCCACGCCGGCATGGAGCGCCGCCCGGGCGACGCTCGCGCCCTGCTCGGCGAGTTCGAGTGCTTCAGCGATGCGGCGCTCGCGCTCAGGACTGTTCCAGATCGTGTACTGCATGCGGGTGCTGACGTGGTGGGTGACCACATACCCGTCGTCGCGGATATGATCCAGAATCTCCTCGTCAGCACAGGTAAACCCGGCTCCCATGGTGGTCCCGTCACCCAGCCAGCAGCCAAAGGTGTACGGAGCCACAGGCAGTTCCCGCTCCGGGTAGCCGAGCGGCCCGCACACAGTTACCGAATGGTTGAACCGCGACCAATCGCGCAGCGACTCAGCGATCTGTCTGGTCGTGACCGGCTCGCGATCAGCTTGGCGAACTTGCCCGCTGCCAGCAGGAGCGCTGACCCGTTCCGCGAGCATCTTGTAGATCAGATGGCGCGAATACGCCTGTGCCCAGAATCCGATCTCACGCTCACCCCTGCGGTAGGTCGGCCGTATCACCCGGCCTTCCTTGGGAAGCGATCTCACCACCTGGTAGATCGCGTTCCGGAACTGCGTACCCACGTCGGCTATCACATCGGCGGTCCCGGTGAGCCGGTCCGGTTCGCTCAGTACTTCGGCGGCCCGCTTGGCGACTCGGGCGACATCCGCTGCCGGCCAATACGGGGTGCCACGTGATGGCCGTGCGCGCTGCTGACGTCCCGAGGCTGTTTCAGTTCTCCATAGATGATCTGCATCCGCAACGATGACCGTGCCATCGGAGAACTCGACCTCATAGCACGGCCGGTCGTGCATGACAGGTGTCGCGCCGATCACGGTGCACGGGCGTCCGCGCTCATCGAAAACCTCATCGCCTACCCATACATCGCCCATCGTTGTCCAGCCCCGCGGGGTGGGGATAGGCGTGTCGAGAGCCAGTGCCTTGCCAGCTCCGGTTGCGCCCGCGATGAGCATGTGCGGCATCTTCGCCAGGTTCGCGACAACCGTCCGGCCCTCAACATCCTTGCCGAGCCCGACCACCATGGCGTGGTGGTCGGAGACAGCGACGGTTGAGCGCAGCACGTCGCCGAGGCTGACAATCTCCCGGTCGGCATTGGGAATCTCCACCCCAATGGCGGACTTGCCGGGGATGGGGGACAGGATGCGGACATCCGCGCTCTTGACCGCGTAGGCGATGTTCTTGGACAGCTGGGTGACCCGCTCGACCTTGACGGCCGGGCCGAGTTGGATCTCGTATCTGGTCACGGTCGGCCCGCGGCTGAACCCCGTGACCCGGGCGTCCACATCGAACTGCTCAAGCACTTCCGTGAGCGCCGCCACCATGTGGTCGTTGGCGGCCGAGCGCGCCTTGGGAGCGCTGCCGGGCCGCAGCAGGGCGGCGGGAGGCAGGGTGTAGCTCGAATCGCTCGTTCCGGTCAGCGTGAGCTGCTCGGACTGGCCGGGAGCGTGACCGTGTTCTCCCGCTGCCCGGCGGTTGCCGTCCGGTCCGCCAGTCCCGTGACCGTCCGAGGGGGCGCTGAAGCCAAGTATGTCGAGCAGGGCCTCGCTGTCGGCACTGCCAGCGGGAGCAACACCAGGCACCCCGCCGGCCGCGCCCGGGCCGCCCGCCCCAGGCGCTCCGCCAGGCGCTCCGCCAGCCGCCCCGGCGCCAGCGGCGCCGCCGGGCACGGCACCAGCCTGCCCGGTGCCACGCACCAGCGCACTCCCACCTGGTCCGCCCCGCGGCCGGCCCTCCCCGCGGCCCGCAGTGCCGCCCGCTCCGTCCAGCAGCGGTGTGTCGTAGGGCTTGCTGTGGTCCCCTGCCTCGATAGCCTCCTGCCGCTTGCGGCCCAGCCGGCCCGCAGGCCGCTTCGCGTCCCCGGGGGCTGGATCGCCCGCAGCGGCGGCCTCGTCCGGATCCGGAGCGACCCCACGCAGTTCCGCCAGCCGGTCTGGCACCCGGTGCAGCGGGGTACCGGTGATCACGAGGAGCCCGAATCCGCAGAGCAGTGCCAGCAGCGGCGCAGCAACCCAGGGCGTGACAGCCGCGACCAGCGGGGCCGAGGCGAAGAACCCGATCAGGCCCCCGGCCGCACGCATCGCCGGCGCCCCGTCCGCGGGTGACGGGGTGCCGTGTGCGATGTGCACCAGGCCAAGTCCCCCGATGAGCAGCGCCGACGACCCGATCGTGATCCGCCCGGTCTCCGCGTTGCGCTCGGGATGGCGCAAGAACCGCCACGCGAGCATGGCCAGCAGCACCGGCACCAGCCAGGCTGCTGATCCGAATACGCCGTGGATGAGCGCGGTCATGATCCGCCCGACGGGATTGCCAAGGTCCCACCAGGTCGTGGCGGCGGCGACGATGGCCGCGCCCAGCGCGGCCAGGCCCACCCCATCGCGGCGGTGCAGCGGATCGAGGTCACGCGTGCTCCGGCCGGCGGCACGGGCCGCGAAGCCAGCACCGTGCGCGAGCACCATCCAGGCACTCGCGATCACCCGGGCGGTCCACCCGATCAGGATCAGGACCGGGTCCGCGGGCGGCTGCGCCTGCCGGGGCCGGCCAGGCCGCCGCGAGCGGCTCTTCCCGCCCCGCCCGGCACTGCCCTTGCCTCCCCCGGCCTTGCCTCGCCCGGCACCAGACTTCCCGCCCCACCCACCAGACTTCCCGCCCCACGCGCCAGACCGGCTTGCTCCCGCGCCCTTCTTGGTGCGCCCAGGCTGCGGGGAACTGTTCGTGCGAGAGCGGGCCGCCGTGCCGCCACCAGGCGTGCGCGCGGCCGTCCCAGCGCGGGGCCGAGCGCTGCCCTTGGGGACACGGGTGGCCATGATGCCACGGTAGCGAGAACCCCCCGCCACCCGAAGCACCTCGCCCCCGTGTCGCCTCCACCACCCGGCCGAGTCTCATGATCCTGAAGACTTTTGTGCTCTATATGGCAAAAAGTCTTCAGGATCATGAGAGTCAGGGCTCAGACCTCGATTACGACGGGGATGATCATGGGGCGCCGGCGGTAGGTGTCGCTGACCCAGCGGCCGAGGGTTCGGCGCACCAGCTGGCTGAGCTGGTGGGAGTCGTTGATCCCCTCAGCGGCGGCGGTGGCAAGCGCTTCCTCGATCCGGGGAATCACCGCGCCAAACGCGTCGTCGTCGATGCCCGAGCCACGCGCGTGAATCTCCGGACTGGCCGCGAGTTTCCCACTGGTGGAGTCGACCACCACGACGATCGAGACGAAACCCTCCTCACCGAGGATCCGCCGGTCCTTCAGCGACGTCTCGGTCACTTCGCCCACCGACAGCCCGTCCACGTAGACGTACCCGCACCCGACGGCGCCGCTGACCGACGCCTGCCCGTCCACCAGGTCGACGACTACTCCGTTCTCCGCCACCACGATGTTGCTCTCGCTCACCCCGGTGAGCGCCGCCAGCCGGGCATGCGCCCGCAGGTGCCGCCACTCACCGTGCACCGGCAGGAAGCTGCGCGGCCGGACCAGGTTCAGCACGTAGAGCAGTTCCCCAGCCGGAGCGTGACCGGACACGTGCACCAGCGCGTTGTCCCGGTGCGCCACACGGGCGCCCCACCGGGTCAGCTCGTTGATCACCCGGAACACCGCGGTCTCGTTGCCGGGGATCAGCGAGGACGCGAGGATGACCGTGTCTCCCTCGGCGATCCGGATCGGGTGGTCCCGGCCGGCCATCCGTGACAGCGCGGACATCGGTTCGCCCTGTGATCCGGTGGAGATCAGCACGACCTCCTCCGGTGGCCGTTCCTCCGCCTCTTTGAGATCCACCATCAGGCCGCCGGGAACCGACGGGATACGCAGGTACCCGAGGTCGCGGGCGACACCCATGTTGCGAACCATGGACCGGCCCACGAAGGCGACCTTGCGGCCGTTCGCCGCGGCAGTGTCCAGGACCTGCTGAACCCGGTGCACGTGGCTGGCGAAGCATGCCACGATGACCCGCTGCCGGGCACTGCCGAAGATCTCCGCCAGCACCGGCGAGATGTCCCGCTCGCTGGTCACGATCCCCGTCACCTCGGCGTTGGTGGAGTCCGACATCAGCAGGTCCACGCCCTCCTGCCCGAGCCGCGCGAACCCGCCAAGGTCGGTCAGCCGCCCGTCCAGCGGCAGCTGGTCCATCTTGAAGTCGCCGGTGTGCAGCACCACCCCGGCAGGTGTCCGGATGGCGACCGCCAGCGCGTCCGGGATGGAGTGGTTGACAGCGAAGAATTCACAATTGAATTCGCCAAACGGCTGCCGCGTGCCAGCCGCCACCTCGACGGTCACTGGTGTCAGCCGGTGCTCGGCCAGTTTGCTGGAAATCAGGCCGAGCGTCAGCTTCGACCCGATCAGCGGGATATCGGGACGCTCTCTGAGCAGGTAGGGAACGGCGCCGATGTGGTCCTCGTGAGCGTGCGTCAGCACCACGGCTTCGATGTCGCTGAACCGGCCGTTCAGGCAGGAGAAGTCGGGCAGGATCAGGTCGACTCCGGGCTGGTCGGGATCGGGGAAAAGCACCCCGCAGTCAACGACGAGCAGCCGCCCGGCGTATTCGAACACGGTCATGTTGCGGCCGATCTCGCCGAGCCCGCCGAGGCCGATTATGCGCAGCCCGCCGCGCGGGAGCGGAGGGGGCGGGGCGAGGTCTGGATGCGGGTGACTCACCAGGCGGCTCCATAAGCCCGGGCCGCTCCATAAGCGCCGGTCGCGCCCCGGCCCGCCGCACGAGCACGGCGGGCCGGGGCCCTCTGGACCCCGCCGGGTCTTCCATCCCCGCCACTCCAGGTTACGGCGCCCGTGCCCCCGGATGCGCCGGTCATGCCGCCTCCGGCAGCTTCACGCCACCGGCCGCCAGATCGGCCCGCAACTGCTCGAGCTGGGATGGTGTGGCGTCAGCCAGCGGGCCGCGGACCGGTCCGCCGGGCAGTCCGAGCAGCCCGATCGCGGCCTTGACCGGGATCGGGTTGGACACGCGGAACAGGCCCCGGTACACCGGCAGGAGATCCAGGTGGATTCGCTGCGCGGTGGTCACATCCCCAGTCAGGTAGGCGTCGATCATTTCGTGCAGCCGGTCCCCTGCCACGTGGCCGACTACGCTCACGAACCCGGCAGCGCCCACCGACAGCCACGGCAGGTTCAGCATGTCCTCGCCGCAGTAATAGGCCAGCCCGGTGGCGGACATGACCTCCGACCCGGCGCCGAAATCACCCTTGGCCTCCTTGACGGCGACGATCCGCGGGTGCTCCGCCAGCTGGAGCAGGCTCTCGGCCGCGATGGACGTGCTCGTCCGGCCGGGGACGTCGTAGAGCATGACGGGCAGCCCGGTCGCGTCCGCAACAGACTTGAAGTGGGCAACCAGCCCGTTCTGGGGTGGCTTGTTGTAGTAGGGGGTGACGACGAGCAGTCCGGCAGCGCCTGCGCGTTCTGCCTGGTGGGCGAGATGCCGGCTGTGAGCGGTGTCGTTGGTGCCGGCCCCGGCCACAACGACCGCGCGATCTCCCACCGCCTCGATGACGGCGCGCAGCAGCCGGTCCTTCTCCTCGTCGGTGGTGGTCGGCGACTCGCCGGTGGTGCCACTGACCACGAGGCCGTCGTTGCGCATGTCATCGACCAGGTGGGTGGCGAGGCGGGCGGCCCCGTCGGTGTCAAGATCCCCGCCGGGGGTCATGGGCGTGATCATCGCGGTGAGCATGCGGCCGAATGGCGCCTCGCTGCCGGATGCCACGGTGCCGGGCCGGCTCCCGGGTGCCTTCTGAGTCTCGGTCATAGACGAAAAGCTACTCGGCGAGGGGCACGCTGGGGTACCCGGCACGCGCCAGCACGTCGTGAAGAACACACAAAGACGCGGGCGACGTGAGCTCGGGGGTACCCACGTCGACCGCGTCTACTTCGTCATCGCTCGGCGCCACCCAGGCGTTACCGAAAGTGAGCTTGCGACCTCACAGGCCCACTCGCCCGCCGCCCGCCTGCCACGCTGCTCACGATCACGCCGCTCACGAAAACCCGCCACGCTGCTCGTGATCACCTGCCACGCTGCTCGTGATCACCTGCCACGCTGCTCGTGATCATGGGATAGGTGGGGTGCGATTGCCACCTATCCCATGATCACGTATGACTCTGCCCGGGTGCGCCGACCGGGATGGTGACCCTGAGTGCCTGGCGGGACAGCGGAGGTTCAGAAGACCGGAATGATGTCTTCGGGGTTGATGGTGTCGGTGACGTCGATGCCCTCGATGTCGAGTTCGGGGATGGCTGGGAAGGAGATGCCCCACCGCTCCACGATGACCCGCACCCGCGCCAGCGCGACCCGCCAGTTCTCCGCCTGCTCCGCATAGGAGAGCACCCCGAGCCCGGCGGTGCGGGCGTGGTTCATGAGCACACGGTGGTTGGCCAGGAAATACGGCGGCAGTTCCCAGAAGCCCTCCGGCGGCTCCCACAAGATCATGGACAGGAACACGAAACCGGCCCGGAGCTGCCGTGTGATCAGGTCCTTGACATCCTCGGTGAGGCCCGGCCACTCGTTCTCCAGGATCGTGATGCAGATCTGCAGGTGACGCGACTCGTCGCGGCCGATGCGCTGGAACATCTCCGAGAACACCGGGTGGGTGGTGCCGGAGGCCATGCCACGGAACAGGGTGGAGGCGGCCATCTCGCCCATCATGAAGCTGGTGAACAGCACGGGCAGCGAGTATTTGCCGACGGCCTTGTTGTAGCCGTTCCAGTACCGGCCGCCGTTGTGGTACAGCCAGGCGATGTTGTTGTGCGCCGCGTGCTCCAGCGGCGTGGCCGGCTGCCAGTCCAGCGGCCCGCCCGGCCACAGCCTGGCGATCGAGCGCTGGCAGCATTCTTCGTGGTTCATCTCGTCCCGGGTGATCGAGAAGAAACACTTGCGGACGGGGTCCTCCTCGTGCTGCTCGAACGCGTGGATGGTGGCACGGGCGAAAACCGCCGGGCCGGAGGCATCGAAGTTTGCCAGCACGGCGAACCAGTACATGATCCCCAGCCGCTGTTCTGGGGTGAAGTCTTCGGCGCGCAGGCCATCCCACGGCAGGTCGGCCGGGTTCCAGGCGACACGCTTGGATTTCTCGTAGATCGCGGCCAGCTTTTCGGTCTCCACCCGCCATTCCATCGGGTAGATGTTCGGCTGCGGGACCTCCGGAGCTGGCCAGAACCCGCCCTCGGGGACAATCAGTTCACCTTCGGCGTCTGCCACGACCATGCTCCGTTCTGGGCTGTTGTCGTGCCCGTCTCCTGGGGCGCGGGAGCCGCCGCCCGCCCTCAGCACCTCAGCGAGACGCCTCCCGCTGCCTCTTGTATGACAGGGTAAAGGCAGATCTGCGGCAAGTCGTCACAAGGCCCCACGCCCGGTGCCGTCACAGCCCGAGTCCGCGCCCGATGATCTCCTTCATGATCTCGGTGGTCCCACCAAAGATCGTTTGCACCCTGCTGTCCACGAACGCGCGCGCCACCGGGTACTCGCGCATGTAGCCGTAACCGCCGTGCAACTGCACGCACCGGTCGACGACCCGGTTGCACAGTTCGGTGTCCCACCACTTCACCATGGCTGCTTCCTCGGCGGACAGCCGTCCGATGTTGTGTTCGGTTACTGCCCGGTCGGTAAACGCGCGCGCCACCGCAAGCTCGGTCGCCATTTCCGCGAACACAAAACGGCTGTGCTGAAAACTGCCGATTGGCCGCCCGAAGGCCCGCCGTTGCTTGCTGTACTCCAGCGTGTCAGCGAACACCTGCTCTGCTCCGGCAAGCGCGTTCGCCCCGATCGCCAGCCGCTCCCGCGGCAGGTTCTGCATGAGCGCGACGAAACCGCCGTCCTCGTCCCCAAGGAGATTGCCCACCGGGACCGCCACGTCGTGGAAGAACAATTCCGACGTGTCCTGCGCGTGCAGACCGATCTTGTCCAGGTTGCGGCCACGCTCGAACCCGGGCATGCCGCGCTCCACCAGCAGCAGGCTGATGCCCCGGTGGCCCGCGTCCTGGTCGGTGCGGGTAACAACAATGACCAGGTCACAGAGCTGGCCGTTGGAGATGAAGGTCTTGGTGCCGTTCAGCAGGTAATGGTCACCCTCGCGGACAGCGGTGGTGCGGATCCCCTGCAGATCGCTGCCCGCCTCGGGCTCGGTCATGGCGATCGCCGTGATGATCTCGCCGGAGCAGTAGCCGGGCAGCCACCGCTCACACTGCTCGGGGGTGGCGAGACGGCGGAAATACTGGCCGTTGATGTCATTGTGCACGGCGAACGCCGGCCCGGTCGCCCCAGCACGTGCCAGCTCTTCGTTGAAGATCAGGTAATACCGGTAGTCCTCGCTGCCGCCCCCGCCGTATTTCTCATCGATGTCGATCCCGAGCAGGCCTGCCCGGCCCGCGGCCAGCCAGACGTCCCGGGAGACGGCACCGTCGGCTTCCCATTGCTCGTGATACGGGGTGACCTCGCGGGCGACGAAGGCGCGCACCATGTCACGGAATGCCTCGTGCTCTGCGTCGAAGATGTCACGCCGCATGATCGTTCTCCCTGGTCGCATACCACGGGGGGCACGTGCTCACATGCAAGTGAAGGTAACACCGGCGGAACACCCACATCCAGACCGTATGCGAGCAACTACGCACGTGCCGCTATTGCGAGTAATTTGCATCACGGGCTAGGGTGATCGTCATGCGGACCGCTGAGGAGGCACGCCCCGGGCCCGGCGAGGTGCGAGCCGCATCCAGCGAGGTGCGTGCCGTGCCCGGCGAGGTGCGAGCCGCATCCGGCGAGGTGCGTGCCGTGCCCGGCGAGGTGCGAGCCGCATCCGGCGAGGAAGGTGCCGTGCCCGGCGAGGTGCGAGCCGCATCCAGCCGGGTGCGCGCCCCAGCCGGCGTGCGCTCCCGCACCGCCCGGATCGCCGCTGCGCTTACCCCAGCGGAATGGAGCCGGACTGGCGCCATGGCGGCTGCCGTGATCGCCCTGCACATACTTGGCTTGGGCATGCTCGCGGCCGCACTGCGCGGTCATTACCACATCAGCAAGACGCAGATTTTCGGTGCCGGGACGGGCGTCCTCGCGTACACGCTGGGGATGCGGCACGCGTTCGACGCCGATCACATCGCCGCCATCGACAACACCACCCGCAAACTCGTGGGTGAGGGGAAACGCCCGCTGTCGGTGGGGTTCTTCTTCTCCCTCGGCCACTCGTCGGTGGTCTTCGCCCTGGCAGTGCTCCTGAACTTCGGCATCCGCGGCCTCGGGGCACAGTTGCGGGACAGCAACTCGTCCCTCCAGCACACCACCGGTGTGATCGGCGTGCTGGTGTCCAGCGCATTCCTGTTCCTGATCGCCGCGCTCAACATTGTCATCCTCGCCGGGATCATCAGGGTGTTCCGTGACCTGCGTGCCGGCGCCTACAGCGACGCGGAACTCGATGAGCAGCTGAACAAGCGCGGCCTGATGATGCGGCTGCTCGGGCCCCTCGCCCGCCGGGTTGATGCGCCGTGGAAGATGTATCCCATCGGCCTGCTCTTCGGGCTCGGCTTCGATACTGCGACGGAAGTTGCGCTGCTCGTGATGGCGGGCACCGCGGTCGCTGGCGGGCTCCCGTTCTACGCCATCCTGTCGCTTCCCGTGCTGTTCGCGGCCGGAATGAGCCTGTTCGATACGGCAGACGGCTGCTTCATGAACTTCGCCTACGACTGGGCTTTCGCACGGCCGGCCCGGAAGATCTTCTACAACCTCACCATCACCGGCCTCTCGGTATTTGTAGCGGTGTTCATCGGCGCGGTTGAGATTCTGGGGCTGATCGCACGGAACGCCGGGTTCAGCGGGGCCTTCTGGTCTTTCCTGACCGGCCTCAACATCAACACGGCCGGGTTCGTGATCGCGGGCGTGTTCATCGTCACCTGGGTGATCTCCCTGGCCATCTGGCATTTCGGCCGGTTCGACGCAAAGTGGGAGGCCATCGCTGACGGCGCCAGGGATTGACCACCTGACCCGTCTGGCCGACCCCGGTGGCCCGCCATAGGGTGAGCGTTGTGGGAAGCGCCATTTACCGCGACGCCGCAATGGCCGATGGGCGTTCTCCGCAGTTGCGGCTCGGTGTAAGCGTGCTGGTCGAGAACGGCCGGATCAGCTGGATCCGCCCGGCCGGCGGCGAACCTGAGCCCCCAGCAGATTGCGAGGTCATCGACGCCGGCGGCGCGACGATTGTGCCGGGCATGGTCGATGGTCACAGCCACCTGACCCTGCCGGGTGGCTCCCACTGGATCGACCGGGGCGGCGACCCGACCGAGGTTCTTTGTGCCGTGGCCGAGGCGAACGGGGAACTGCTGCACCGCTCCGGGGTCCGCTGGGCTCGCGACGTCGGGTCGCCACGGCGAGTCCACGATGGCAGGGAGCGGGCGCTGAGCATCGGCATCAGAGACCGGTGGCGAAGCCGGCGGGACCGGCCATACGTGCGCGCGGCGGGGACCTGGATCACCGTGCCGGGCCTGCTGCCGGCCGGGCTGACGGTGGAGGCGCGCGACGGTGACGAGTTGCTTGCCGCAGCCCTCGGTCAGCTGCACGACGGAGCTGACCTCGTGAAGCTCTACCTCGATGGGCCGGACGCGCAGACCGCGCCGTGGACAGCTGGCGAGGTGGGCCGGGTCGCCCGGGCGGTGCACGCGCGGGGTGCGAAGGTGACCGCCCACTCAAGCCGGCTCGCTGGGGCGCGGGTATGCGCGGACGCCGGCGTCGATTCCATCGAGCACGGGTTCGACCTCGATGCCGACGTGGCGCGGGCCATGGCCGAGCGTGGATGTGCGCTGGTTACGACCATGACCGTGATGAAGTCGTGGCTCACGTTCGCCAGCACCACGGCCATTCCCCGGTTCGCTGAGCCGGGGAACCGGTCCAAGATCGTGGAGCGGCTGGAGCAGGCGAAGGAGAGCGTACGGCTTGCCCACGCGGCCGGAGTTGCCATTGTGGGCGGCACCGACTTCGGCGGCGGGTCCGCCCGCGCGAATCAGCTGCCATGGGAGGCCGAGTGCCTGGTGGAGGCGGGCCTCGAGCCGTGGGAGGCACTGGCCAGCGTCACCTGGCGCGCGGGCGAGCTGCTCGGGGAAGCAGACGCGGGGGTGGTGAGAGAGGGTGCCCCGGCGGACTTCTCGCTGGTGCACGGCGATCCGCTGAGTGATCCCACCGCGCTTTGGCGCGTGTGGAAGGTCGCCTGACGCCGCCGGTGGGGCCACACCGGATACACCCCGGCCCGGCGGCAGCAGATGCACGGCCTCGGGGGAAGGCGTCAGGCCGCGCTTGGCTCCGCCAGATAGGCGGCCCACTGTGGGTCGCCGTCATGGATGGCACCGATCAGCCGCCAGTGGGGCCCGCGGGGAGCGACCGGGGAACGGGGCAGCGTCCAGCCAAGTTCCTCGATGAGCCGGTTGCCCTTGCTGTGGTTGCACCGCATGCAGGAGGCGACGCAGTTCTCCCAGGTGTGAATGCCTCCCCGGCTGCGGGGCACCACGTGGTCGATCGTCTCAGCACGCCGGCCGCAGTATGCGCACACGAAGTTGTCCCGGCGCATGAGCGCGCCCCGGGTGAGCGGGACCCGGTTCCGGTAAGGCACCCTCACGTAGCGGTGCAGCCGGATGACTGACGGCATGTTGAGCGCGAGCGACGCCGAGCGCAGCAGCATCCCGGCCGAGTCGTGGTGGACAATCTCGGCCTTCTCGCCCAGCACCAGGCACACCGCACGACGAAGTCCCACCGTGGTGAGCGGCTCATATGTCACATTGAGCAGCAGTACTCGTCGCACGCCCGCCTCCCGCCCTGCTGTGTTCTGCACGCACAGCCTAACCACCGGTGGCCCCGGCGGCATAGCGAGAAGGCCTGGTTGCCGCCTCAGGCGCTGATCAGAGCCTCGCGGTACTCACGCATGCCGCGGAACTCACCGTGCCGGCCAGCCACCGAGTCGGCGAGCAGCCGCGCGGTGCGCACCATGATCTCGGAGCGGTGCTCCCGCGGGACGGCGAGCATGGTGTCGCGGCTCAGGCGCAGCGCCTCCTCCGGCTCATCGGCCTCCAGGCGGCACCGCGCCAGTCCGAGCGTGACGAGCGACCGGTCCAGAATTTCGTCCAGCGAGTACAGCCGCAGGGCATGCGTGAACGCTTTCTCCGCACCCTGGTGGTTGCCAAGCATGACCAACGTGTCGCCCTCGTGGAACAGCAGCTGGCGCTCGGTGTACCCAAAGGCGGTGTCGCCGCGCTGGGCCGCTGGCAACCGGCCCAGCTCCTCATGGGCGTGACCGAGCAGGCCGCTCACCCGGCGCAGCGCCTGGCGCTTTCCCGCGTCGTCGCGCCGGGACGCCGCCCGGGCGAGTGAGCGTGCCTCCAGCACCGGCGACATCGCACCCGCTACGCACGGATTACGCCCCGCCAGGCCCGCTCCGGCGCGGGCAAGCGTGCACGCTTCTCGCGGATCGCCGTAGTACAGCGGAACAAGTGCCTCCCGCGCGGTCACCCAGGCCCGCAGATGACGGTCGCCGGTCTCATCCGCCGCCGTCCGCGCGGTGCGGAAGAAAGAGCGGGCCACCCGCTGGTCCCCCACATCAATCATGATCATTCCGGCCAGCCCGGACAGCTGCCCCGCCAGGCGGCACAGCCGCTCGGTGAACTCCAGCAACTGGCGGCGCTCACACATCCGCCTTACGTCGCCGAAGTCCAGCAACACGTCACACAACAGCCGCAACGGCGGCACGGTCATGTACTGCCTGCCGTAACCGGCAGCTGTTTCCTCCCACTGGTCAAGCATGGTCGCAGAGACTGTCCCGCCGACCAGCGCGTCATCCATGCGGCGCCGGATGCGATCCACCGCGCCCAGGAACTCGCCGTTCACCGGGGCGGTAGCCTCCGCGATCATCCGCAGCAGCGCACGGCGCAGCACGTCGTCATCGTCTTCGGCCTCGGCATCACGGGGATCAGGCCCACCCGTAGGCGCCTCGGCGGGGCCCGGGGCGTGCGAGACGGTCCAGGGACCAGGCGACGTTGACCCGGAACAGGAGCCACCGGAGGCCATCGCGGAATCCTCGGCCCCAGCGCGTGTGGGCATCCCATGGGAACCGGCAAGGCGGGCCACGCCCGGCTTCGAGGGTGCGCGAAGGACTGGGTCCTCCCGGTGCGTTCGGCCGCAGAAGCAGTGATCAGGAAATCCCAGATCCGATGGTTCGGCACGGTAAACAGCGCACAGGTAATGGAGGTACTCCGGACCGGGCCGTTTTTGCCCGCTCTCGTACGCCGAAAGCAGCGTCTCGCTGAACCTCGGCATCGCCCGGCCCTCACTGGCGTACCAGGCGCGGACCTGCGCGACGACGTCGGCGAGTGAGACACCCAGCGCCAGCCGGTAGGCACGGATCCAGCTGGTTCCGGCAACCGGTCCACATTCGTCGTGGATTGTCTCTGCGACCTGCGCCGGGGTAAGCCCAGCTACCAGGCCCCGGGCGCGGATTTCCCGCGCCCGGCCCGGCTCGCTCTGGGCGCATGGCACTATGCTGCTGGGCACTGCGGGTGGCGGCGTTGCACGCTCTCCTGAGGGCGCCGCCACATCGGCGCCTCGCGACATCCCGGGCCCCTCTCCTATGGGCGTATTGCCCGTCCCCCGGCCGGGTGCTGCTTGACTCAATGTAACTTGGACATCGCTGAGCGAGAATCAGAGTCTGTGAAATCGTGACCAGACAGCACATCCGGCGGGTGCAAGCACAGCTAACTTTGCCCTTTTCTGCACTTGCCTGACGCATTTTTCCCCATAGAACACGGTAGGGGAAAGTAGCCCATCGGTAAGCATCGCGTGGTGACGCCGGGTGGGCAAACCGAGCACGTACTCTTGATCGGGTCATGAACACGTCCCCAGGTGCCGCGAGCTTCTATGAGGCAGTAGGCGGCGAGGAAACCTTTCAACGGCTGGTCCACGCCTTCTACCGCCGCGTGGCCGCCGATCCCGTGCTGCGGCCCGTCTACCCCAGCAAGAACCTCGGCCCCGCCGAGGAGCATCTGCGGCTCTTCCTCATCCAGTACTGGGGCGGACCGCGCACCTATGACGAGCGCCGTGGCCACCCCCGGCTGCGGATGCGGCACGCGCGTTTCACCATCGGCGAGGCGGAACGCGATGCCTGGCTCCACCACATGCGTGCCGCCCTCGACGAGATCGGCCTCGATGAGGCTCACGACGCGCAACTGTGGGACTACCTCGTCATGGCCGCGCACAGCCTCGTGAACCAGGTTCCGGAATCCAGCGGGCCTGACCTCGGCCTGCACCCCGCCTGACGTCGCGCCGGCGCCCGTTAGCCGGGCGCCCGTTAGCCGGCGCCTGTCAGTCAGCGCCTGTCAGCCGGCGCGTGTCAGCCGCGGGTCAGCTTGCGGTAGGTGACACGATGCGGCCTCGCTGCCTCGGGGCCGAGCCGGTCGATCTTGTTCTTCTCGTAGCCCTCGAAGTTGCCCTCGAACCAGAACCAGGCAGCATCGGACTCCCAGGCCAGGATGTGAGTCGCGACCCGGTCCAGGAACCAGCGGTCGTGGCTGGTGATAACCGCGCAGCCGGGGAAGTCCAGCAGGGCGTTCTCCAGCGAAGACAGCGTCTCCACATCAAGGTCGTTGGTGGGCTCGTCCAGCAGCAGCAGGTTGCCTCCCTGCTTGAGAGTCAGCGCGAGATTCACCCGGTTGCGCTCACCGCCAGAGAGCACTCCGGCCGGCTTCTGCTGGTCAGCGCCCTTGAACCCGAACGCGGCGACGTAGGCACGGCTTGGGATCTCGGTCCGGCCGACCCGGATGGCGGTCTCGCCATCGGAGATGACTTCCCAGACGTTCTTGCCAGGCTCTATCCGCTCCCGGTTCTGGTCCACATAGGAGATCCGGACCGTGTCACCGACCTTGATGGAGCCAGAGTCCGGCTTCTCCTCACCAATGATCATTTTGATCAAGGTGGTCTTCCCGACACCGTTCGGGCCAAGGATTCCCACGATGCCGCCCTGCGGCAGTGAGAAGCTCAGGTCCTCGATGAGCACCCTGTCGCCAAATCCCTTCGTGAGCCCGTCAACAGCCACCACCGTGCTGCCGAGCCGGGGACCAGGCGGGATCTGGATCTCCTCGAAGTCCAGCTTGCGCTGCGCGTCCGCCTCGGCCGCCATCTCCTCGTACCGTTGCAGCCTGGCCCGGCTCTTGGCCTGCCGGGCGCGGGGGTTTGACCGCACCCACTCCAGCTCATCTTCGAGGCGCTTGCGCCGTTTCGCGTCCTTGGCGCCCTCGACCTTGATCCGGCCGGCCTTGGTCTCCAGGTACGTCGAGTAATTGCCCTCGTAGGGGTAGGCGTGGCCCCGGTCGAGTTCCAGGATCCACTGCGCCACGTTGTCCAGGAAATACCGGTCGTGGGTCACGGCCACCACCGTGCCCTCATACTTCTCCAGATGCTGTTCCAGCCACTGCACACTTTCGGCGTCCAAGTGGTTGGTGGGCTCGTCGAGCAGCAGCAGATCGGGCTGTGACAGCAGCAGCGCGCACAGGGCTACCCGGCGCCGCTCACCGCCCGACAGCACCCTCACCTCCGCGTCCGGCGCCGGGCAGCGAAGGGCGTCCATGGCCTGCTCGACCTGGCTGTCGAGATCCCAGGCATTGCGGTGATCCAACTGCTCCTGGAGCCTGCCCATCTCGGCCAGCAGCTCATCCGAATAATCGGTCGCCATCTTCTCCGCGACCAGGTTGTACTCCGCCAGCAGCGCCTTCACATCGGCAACGCCCTTTTCCACGTTGCCCAGCACGGTGGTTGTCTCGTCGAGTTGGGGCTCCTGGGAAAGCAGGCCAACCGTGAAGCCGGGCATGAGCTTGACATCGCCGTTGGAGGGTTGTTCCTCACCGGCCATCATCCGCAGCAGGGTCGACTTTCCCATGCCGTTTGGCCCGACGACACCAATCTTCGCGCCAGGCAGGAACGCCAGGGTGACGTTACCGAGGATGACCTTTTCGCCGTGCGCCTTCCGCACGCCACGCATCTGGTAGATGTACTCGGGCATGTCCCCCAGGGTAGGTCCTTGGCGGCACGGATCTGACGGACGGCGACCCCGCTCCGGGGCTGTTCCACTGTCTCCCGGCTGGCCGGCTGGCCGGACGGGTGTCCCGCGCCCGGTCATCACCGCGCTGCGCGAGGTCCCGCGCCCGGCCGGGGCGACCGGGCGCGGGACCGCAGTGGACCCCGCGGGCACACTCGGTCAGGACGGCACACTCAGCTGGCGCTCCGCTCCGGCCGGTTCGGTGCCCTCCTGGTCCTCACCCACCGAATCGCTGAGTTCCCGCGCGAATTCGGCCACGGCACGCTCATCGAGCACAGATCCGTTCGCCGGGATCTCCGGCCCACCACCCGGGATCTCCGGTGCGGGCGTTGCCCCGGCAGAGCCATCCGGGTACTGCCCGCCCGGCTGCGCGGTACCGTCCGCAGTGTGCGGGGATGTGGCTGACGAAGAACCATTTTCTGTTACCGTCCCGCCGGCGGCCCGGTGGGTGCGCGAGAAATGAGCCACGCCCCGGTTCAGGTCATGGCCAATCGAACTTGCGTCCACCTCGACAGCGAGCCGGGTTCCGCCGTCATTGCTCTCGTACTTCCGGACCTGCAGCCGCCCCTTGACGAGCACGGGCTCTCCCTTGCGCAAGCAGACGGCCACGTTCTCGGCGAGGGTGCGCCAGCACTGGACCGTCAGGAACGAGGTGGGCCCGTCCGACCACTCGCCGGTCTCCCGGTTCATGCGCCTGGCTGTGTAGGCGATCCGCAGCTTCGCCGTCGACGTCGTGCCATTGAGTCTTGTGAATGTGGGGTTGGTTGCTACATACCCGGACAGGAACACATGTGCGTCGTTGATCATCTCGATCCTCCCGATCTCGTGAGACGGGCCCGGAACAGGCACCGCATGGCACGGACGGCCTGGTGCCGTCGCCCGCACCACAGTCGCGAAACGGGAAGGACCTCGCCACGTCACCACTCCTGCTTGTGGACAGCCCGGTGACATTGGCCCGGCTGTGGACGGCGAGTGGCACGATGCTTCCGTTTTGTGGAAAAATGCGCCGCCGGTGGCGGCGCGCAGCGTGGCGCTCCCCAACGCGCGGCCAACCGGGGGCCTTCCACCGCAGCGGCCGAGCCACGGCGGCCCATCCACGGGCACGCGCAGCCACGGGCACGCGCAGCCACGGGCGCGGCAGCTATCGGCGCGCAGCCACGGGCGCGGCAGCTATCGGCGCGCAGCCCTGGGCGCGCAGCAACTCGGTCAGGCCGCGACAAGCTCCGAGGGCTCGGCGATGACGTCGACAAGCGCCCCGTTGCGCATGACCGTGATGGCCAGCGGGCGGCCGATCGCCTCACCGAACATCAGCCGCTGGAGGTCCTGCGCCTTCGTCACCGGCTGACCGCCCGCGGTGAGCAGCAGGTCGCCGGCGCGCAGGCCGGCGCGGGCGGCCGGACTGCCGGGCACGACCTCCACCACCCGCAGCCCGCTGGTCCGGCCCCACCGCTCCTGCTGGGCGGGGGAAAGCGGCGCGGGCATGCTTGCCAGCCCGAGGTAGGCGCGCCTGACCTTGCCGTGCTGCATCAGATTGGAGATGATCCGGCGTGAGGTCGCGTTGACCGGGACCGCCAGGCCCAGCCCCACCCCGGCTACTGCCGTATTGATCCCCACCACGCAAGCCTGGTTGTCAGCCAGCGCGCCACCCGAGTTGCCAGGGTTGAGGGCGGCATCGGTCTGGATCACGTCCTCGATCAGGCGCCCGGTGCGGGTGGGAAGCGACCGCCCGAGCGCGCTCACGACGCCAGCGGTGACCGAGCCCGCCAGCCCCAGCGGATTACCCACCGCAACCACCAGTTGGCCGACCACGAGCTTGTCTGCTTCGCCCAACTGCGCTGGTTCCGGGGTGGTTCCCGCTGCCCTCAGCACTGCCAGATCCGACAACGGATCCGCGCCAATCACCGTGAACGGCGATGAGGACCCGTCGGCGAACGAGGCCGTGCCTGCCTGCGCGCCGCCCACGACGTGCGCGTTCGTAAGCAGGAAGCCGTCGCTTGTGAACAGGACGGCCGAACCGAGGCTTTCGCCGGCCCCCCGCCCGCCCGAGCGCGGCACACGCAGGCTGGCGACCTTGCCGGTGAGCTCACCGGCCACCCCGGCAACGATTTGGGAGTAAGCGTCGAGCGGAGAGGAAGCGGTCACATCGACCCCCATCACAATGATTACATCATTACATGCAACCTTGGGTGGGTGAGAAAACTTCCCTGAGAGCTACATTCGGCTACCGCCGCGCCGTCAGCTCAGTCCGCCGGCGACGGTCAGTTCCTCGCAGAACCTGGCGTACTCCGACAGTTCATGCTCGACTGGCCCTGTCACCATCTCCCGGGCGACCGCGGCTACTCCTTCGTGCATGTCCTGCTCCACCTGCTCGCGTTCCCGGAGAGCCAGGCGGACCGCAATCGACATGCAACCGCTCGCGGTCAGCCAGCCGAGCCCGAGGATCGCTGCGACCAGCAGCACCACCCAGGGCACCATGGACACATCGCGCAACGGCACCGGGGCACCTGCGGAAGCGTGGAAGACGCCAACACCCAACAGGGCCAAGATCCAGCCCAGTCCCACCACCGCGCCACCAAGCAGGAGCCCTTGCCAGACGGCGACGAGCCGCCACCACGGCGAAACCGCGTTCTCGACGGGCAGTGCTTCGGCGATGGCCGCACCGAGAGCGCCAGGAAGCTCCTCGATCCCGGACCGGGCAGCACCAAGGACAGTTGCGGGCCAGGGCGCTGGCAGACCGCGGCCTGCCTCATCGGCGAGCACAGTAATGGCATTGTCAATCTCGGACTGCTGCGCACCGGCCGACCCGGCCGATATCCCCCGCAACTCGTCCCAGAGCGCGCCGAGCCGGATCTTCCGCACCGGGTCACGGCCTAGCAGCCGGTCGGCAATCCACGCCACCGGCCAGCCCACGTGATCCACTGTCTTCAGTTCCCGCGCGCTCTGCAGCGTCCGCCCGACCCCTTGCACTCCCGCAGCCCGGGAGAATGCTTCCGCCAGGGCCTCCGCGCTCGCTCTTGACAGCACGGGTCCGGCCGCACCGTCCGGGCCGCTGCCAGCGGTCGAGTCGCTGGCCGGGTGCGCGTACGGCGCGAACTGGATGGCCGTGGCGTCCACGTCCGCCGCGATCCGCTGGAGTGCGCTCTGCCGGGCGGACACAGTCTCGACAAGCATTTTGCGCAGGTCATCGACGCCCACTCCGGTGGCGGCGGAGGTGACAAGAACCCGGGCATCGTGCAGTCCCTCGGAGTCAAGCAGCCGTCGCAGGTCCGCCTCGCAGTCTTCCACCTGCCCCCGGCCCAGCAGGTCCACCTGGTTGAGCACCACCGCCATCACCGACGCGTGCCCGGACATGGGCACCAGGTACCGGCTGTGGACCGCCGCGTCGGCATACTTCTGCGGGTCGAGCACCCAGATCATCAGGTCAGCGAGTGCGACCAGCCGGCTCACCTCACTCGACCTGCCCGCCAGGACCGAGTCGTGGTCGGGCAGATCAAGCAGGAGCAGGCCGGACAGCGAGCGCTCACCCTCGCTGAGGGCGCTGGAGCGGGCGTAGCGAAAACGCGGCTTGACGCCCAGCCAGTCCAGCAACGGCCCCGCTCCCTGCATGCCCCACACGCACGCGTGTGGTTCTCTGGTCACCGGGCGAACCGCCCCAACCGGAGAGAAGTCGGCGCCCGCGAGCAGATTGAACAGGGATGACTTGCCGCTTCCAGTGCCGCCAGCCAGCACCACGATGGTGTGCTGAGCCGACAGCTGGAGCCGCTCCCCGGCCCGGGACAGCAGGGCATCGGCGTCTCGCAGAAACTCCTCGCTGAACCCATTCGGCCCGCCCCGGGCCGATCCGATGTCGATCAGGTGAGCCATGGCGGCAAGCCGGTCAGAGAGGCTGGGCCCTGCGAGCTGTTCGGTGCCAGCCCGGTGGCTCGCAGCGGCGGCTGTGGTTCCGGGTGTGGCAACCGTTCCAGGCGCGGCAGCGCCTCTGGTCACCTGTGCCGGGCCGCCAGCAGGCACCAGGCGAGACCACCCCGCCGGGGTTGTTTCCACTCCCGTCACCGCGCCACCTCAAGCGCATACGTTGCCTGGTAGAGCTGGAGAGCCGCGGCGGCGTCGGGCGTTCCCGCCGTATCGATGATGTCGGCGAACCTGAGCATTTCCTCGTCGAAGATCAGGCTGATCCGGTCCCGCAGGTCGGCCCGGGCCCGCGACACAATGTCGCGCAATGGCCCCGCACCAAACAGCGACGTGAGCAACCGGTGGGGAATGGCGGTCATGCCTTCCTCGTCCTGGCCGTGACCAAGCAGGCCCACCATGAGCAACGTGGCAAGGGAATCGTCATCCAGGGATACAGCGCGTGCGATGGACCGTTTGGTGACGTTCTCTGCCCGTACCAGGCGGGTAATGACGTCCTGCCAGCCGCTGACAGCCCGCGCCGCCCGCGCCGCCAGGCCGGGCGATGACCGCCCGAGCAACGCGGCACCATCGGGCTGGTCACCATTGCCGGACCCAAGCCCGCCATAGTGGTTGTCAGCGGCCGACGGGCTCGTCTCGAGCCCGAAGATCAAGCCCGCATCCGCGGCGAAATCCGACACCTTCCAGGCCAGGTCGTCACTGCCCGCCGACAACTGCGCCAGCAGGGCCACCCCTGCCGTGGTCTTCCGCCAGCGGGAGACGGCGTCTTCCGCCGCACGGTCGGCGACGGAGTTGACCAGCGACTCGGCCGCGGTGCGCAACGCCATTTTCAGGGCATGCGCCCGAGCCGGGGCACGCCGCCGCCGCGGCTTGGGCCCCGGCCTGCCACGCCGCGCCTGGAGAGCCCGCAGCAGGTCGCCGGTGCCAGCGAAGTCCTGCCAGCGGGCAAGGACTTCACCACTCAGCAACGAGCCGTCCTGCAGCGTCTTCTCGATCTCTTCCAGGGCAGCCTGGTAGGCGGCGGCAGCAGCCCGCGTCAGGTCGGCGCGCAGCTTGACCTGAGCCTCCACCTCAGCCGCAAGCGCCGGCACCCGGCTGCGGAAGGTGTCCAGCACTCCCGACATCGTCTGGGTCAGCACGGCGACCCGGCGGTCGGCACGGATGGCGGTGTCCGCCATCCACTCCCGCACCGGAGCGGACAGTTCCGGGGGCAGCTTTCCATCGATCAGCACCGTCTCCGGGATGACGAAGCGCTGATTCCCGCCGAGGCCGTTGGCCATCAGCATTGCGTCAAAGTGCCCGGTGACCTCTGACCCGGCGGCCGCCGGAACCCGGGACAGTACGAGGCCGAGGGCGGCCCCCCGGTCCCTGGCCTGCTGCAGCAGTTCCCACACGGTCGCGTCCGCGTACCTGCTGGCCGTCGTCATGAACAGCCACAGGTCGGAGGCATCAAGGAACTGGTGCGCGAACTGATGGTGTGCCTCGACGACCGAGTCGATGTCCGGGGTGTCGAGCAGGGCCACGCCTTTGGGCATGCCCTCGTTCGCCGCCAGCACCAGCAGTCCGTCGCGGCCCGACCGGGCAAGCCCTTCCTGGCGCACCCGTGGCACCGTCGGCAGGAACACGTTCTCCGCGAACCAGCCCACATCGTCCGGGTTACAGGCGAGCACCGGGCTGTTCGTGGTGGGACGGCGGATGCCGGTCATGCTGACCTGGCTTCCGACAATGCTGTTGACCAGCGTGGACTTGCCTGCCCCGGTGGAGCCCACCAGGGCAACCAGGATGGGGGCGCCGGACTCACGCAACCTGGGCAGCAGGTAATCGTCGATTTGGCTGAGAAGCTTGCGCCGTTCCGCCCGGGCGCTGTCCACGGCGGGCGCTTCGAGGGGCAGCGTGGCCGCGACGATCGGCTTGCGCAATGCCAGGATCGCCGACTCGATCAGCCGTGCATCCACCCGCACGTGCGGTTCCACCTCGGGGACCGCTCCCGGGCTCGCTACGCGGGCCGCCGTGGGAGCGGCTTCCGTGCCCGCTGGGGGCACCGAAGCCTCCACTGGTGGGCTCGCACCAAGGACCGGTGCCGCCAACGGGACTGCCGCCGGTGCGCGTGCGCCACCCGGTGCCTGCCCGCCTCCCGCGGGCGGAACTCCCCCGGGCGGAGCCGCCGCGGGCGGAACTCCCCCCGGCGGAACTCCCCCCGGCGGAGCCGCGGGCGGAGCCGCCGCGCGCGGCCCGGCTGGCGAACCCTGGGCAGTGGCGAAGCGCGCGCTGGCACCCGCGCCCGGGTCGCGCGCCGCCGCGGCTGTCACGCTCTGCCCCTCGGTCATCGCCCTTCCGTCATCCCACTTACACTTCTATCCACCTGACGCCCCGAAAGTCCCCCGGCCGTTAGATCGCCGTGCCCAGCAAGGCGGTCCGCGGCTAGCACCCGGAGCCACTTCCAGGTGAGCGCTCTCCCCCCGGATACGCACCCACCCCCTGTGGTCATTATGTACTGAGTGGCCCGGGTAGCCGTCCCCATGACCGAAACACGTGCTGCCGGTGGCCAGCACCACGCTCGGCACGGTGACGGTACTCAGTCCTCACCGGCGCATACGTAGCTGATCGAGAGTAGCCTACGGCCTTACCTCAGGAGCCGTCAGCGAGTGCGCAGACCAGAACCCCGCTAGACTGGCCACCGCTGCCTGCCGCGTGGCCGGGGCAGACAGGCCCGCACGTCGTCCATCCGGCCCGGAAAGTACGGGCCCCCGGAGGGTAAGGGGCACCTGGGCGAGCGTGATGCAGGTATGCGTGCGCAAACCGGCTTGCAGTGGCTTAGTGGGTGCGTAGGCCTCCGGAGATCACTTATTGTTCACAAAACCTGGCATGTCAAGTGCTGAGACGCAACAGGTAGTTTTTGTGACCAGGTCACACGACTCCGCGAAAGCCAGTAGAACCGGGTGGGACCTACCCAGGTATTGCGAATGGAGAAACGATGGGGGCTGAGCAGCACTCCCAGGTGCTGGTGACCGGTGGGGCTGGTTTCATCGGGCGGCGGGTTGTCAGGGCGCTGCTCGAAATGGGTGCCGAGGTCACCGTGGCAGACCTGCGGGAGCCGACCGAGCCGGGGGTGCGCCCGGTCGTCGGAGACCTGCGAGACCCGTCTGTCGCTGCCCGGGCTGTCAGCCCCGGAACAGACCTGATCGTTCACCTGGCCGCCGTGACGTCGGTGCTCCGTTCTGTCGAGGATCCGGCCGGCACCTACGAGACCAACGTGCACGCCACCGAGACGTTGCTGGAACTTGCCCGCAACCGGGGCGTGGGCGCCTTCATCCTGGGGTCAACGAACGCTGTGGTCGGGGACGTTGGGCGGACGGTCATCACCGAGCAAACCCCGGCCCGCCCACTCACTCCCTACGGGGCAACCAAGGCCGCCGGTGAGATGTTGCTCAGCGCGTATTCAGCCTCGTACGGCATCAACGGCTGTGCGCTGCGGTTCTCGAACGTCTATGGTCCCGGCATGGAGGCCAAGGACAGCTTCGTACCGCGCCTGATGCGGGCAGCGCGCGATGGCCGGGGCGTCCAGGTCTACGGGGACGGCACGCAAGTGCGCGACATGGTGCACGTCGATGACATCGTGGCCGGGACTTTCCTGGCCTGGCGGACCGGCACTCGTGGCTCCGTGATTCTCGCGGGCGGGGAGTCAGTCTCTGTCAACGACATCGTCGCCGCGGCCCGCGGCGTCACCGGGGCGCCGCTGCGGGTGGAGTTCGTGCCGCCCAAGCCTGGTGAGATGCCAGCGGTCATCGTCGACATCTCGGTCGCCCGCGCGCTCGGCTACGAGCCCGCGCACGACCTGAAATCCGGCCTCGCCACCGTGTGGCCAGAATTCGCGGCACCAGCCGCCGATGAGGGGAAGACAGCCCAGTGACGAACATCGTCGTAGACGACGCCGCGACCGACACCACAGCCGCGCGCGCATTCTTCGCCGAATACGGCGACCGCGCGGCGAACCTTCCCCCGGTCGCGATCGTGATCGCCGCCTTCAATGAGGAGGGCGTGATCGGCCAGGTGGCCGGGGCACTGCCGGCAACCGTCTGCGGTCTGAGTACTGCGGTCATCGTGGTGTCGGACGGCTCCAAGGACGACACGGCAGCCGTGGCCAGGGCGCAAGGGGCGCTGGTGTGTGATGTGCCCGTCAACCGGGGACAGGGCGCCGCGCTCCGCCTCGGTTACCGGCTCGCGCGCGACGGCGGTGCCACCTATATCGTGACGACAGACGCGGATGGCCAGTACAACCCGGCAGAGATCGAGCGCGTCCTGACCCCGGTGGTGGCCGGGGAGGCTGACTTCTCGACCGGGTCACGCACCATGGGAAGTCAGGAAACCAGGGATCCTGTCCGGCGTCTCGGCGTTCGCTTCTTTGCCCTGACCATCAGCGTTCTCACGGGCCAGCACATCACCGACACCACATTCGGCCTGCGCGCCATGCGGGCGGACGTTACCGCCGCGGTCCGTCTCGAACAGCCCCAGTACCAGGCGTCCGAACTGCTCATCGGGGTCATGACCCGTGGCTTCCGGGTGGTCGAGGTGCCCGCCACCATTCACACGCGCAGGGTCGGGAAGAGCAAGAAGGGGAACAACGCGCTCTACGGACTCAGCTTCGCCCGCGTGGTGGTGGGCACCTGGTGGCGCGAGCGTCAGAGCCGCATCCCGGGCTCAGGCAGTGCACTCGACTCCGGCTCGGCCCTGCCGTTGGGTGAGCGCTCCGCCGCACCGGCCCACGCAGGCACTCCGCTCCCCCGCGAAGCCGAGCCGTTGACGGCGGCCGACTCCGGGCCTGACTCGTTGACGGCGACCGACTCGGGCTCCGACCCGTTCGCGGGAGCGGTGGCCGACGGGCGCGACAACTCGACAGCGTCCGGCGACGGCTCCTTCGAGCCCCGGTCCGCGAAGAGCAAGTAATGGAAGATCACGAAGCGGGTCATGAACGTCACGCTGTTGGCCAGGAAGTAGGCGGCGTCAGCGAAGAGCACCCGCTGGGCGTGCCCTAGGCCCATCTGCAGGGCCTGGTGGTTGGCGAACTTGACGGTCGAGGTCAGCACGATTGCCGTGCCGACGGCGACCACCCAGAAGGGCAGAGTCTCCTTCATCAGGTGAGGCTTGCCCTTGCGTTCCCAAGCCCAGCGGGAAAGAACGTAACTCACCGACGCGCCAGCGACCCACGCCGCCAGTGCCGACTTGCCAGCAGTGAGACCCACTGGGCCGAGGCATATGGTCAGGGTGATCTGGCTTGCCGCGACCGCAGCCATCGCAACCAGCAGGAAACGGCTGAACCGCTTCCCAAGGTTGCTCCAGAGCCGACGTTTCGCGGCCGCGACGATCCGGGACGATGCCAAAATCATGTGAGTCCTAGCTTTGTGGAGGTCGGCAGGTTGCCCGGCCGACAGACATACACAGTACGAGAGCCCCCGAGGCGGGAAGCGGGCAGCCTTCAGCGGCCCCGGCCACGCTACCGCGCCTGCGCCCGGACTGCAGGCATTGTGGCGCACTGCGGCTCGCTTGCTCGCCGGCAGGCCCGCCCGCATCCTCGCCGGCAGGCCCGCCCGCATCCTCGCCGGCAGGCCCGCCCGCATCCTCGCTGGCAGGCCCGACAGGTCCATTCAACCCGCCTGCCGGGAAACATGCTTCTCAGCCGCCCACGGACCCCCCGAGGCTATTCGGGCGTGTCCATGACGAAGTGCGCGGGTTGAACCTGCCGTGCCACAGATGACCGTCCAACGGCCCTCGCCAGAACACGTCAAGGATGCCGCTGGTCTGTCCCCCCGCGAACAGGTCACGGCCAACACCGCCGAGGGGAAGAGGCGCAGCGCTGCCCCAGCCCACCGCCGGGCGGCGGTTCGCGCGCCACAGCGCGCCACCCTGTCCCCGCCAGAACACGCTGGCGGCCCCGGCCGAGGACGACACAACGAATGGCCTGCCAACCCGGTTGGTGCCGACGCGTGCGGGAGCACTCCAGCCGTGAGCCTTGGTGCCGGTGAGCCGCCAGACGACGTGCCGGGCACCGCCCCAGAACACGTCGATCTCGCCATCGCTGAGACCAGCGGCGTTTGGCCAGCCGCGGAGCTTCGCTGCCGCCACAGCCGCTGGGGTGGCCCAGGTGTTGCGGGCACCCAGGGATGTCTGCCACAAGCGCCTGTCAGTGCCCTTCCAGAAGACGCTGACCTTCCCGCGGCCAGACACCGTGGGAGCTGGGGCGGAGGCAAGCCCGGTTGTGATGAGGGTGGGACCGTGCCAGCCCGCACCTGGTGTGAACTGGGCATTCCATAGCTGCGCCGGGTCGCTTCCGCGCCAGAACACCTCAATCCGGCCGTGACTGGTCGATACTGCCTTCGGCGCGCTGCCGAGCGCACCCATGCTGAGCGACTGTTCCGCCGACCACCCGGTGCGCCCCGATGCCCGGTAATGCAGCCCGCCGCCGGTGGTGCGGTAGAACACGTCCACCCCGCCTCTTCCCGTCTCCACCGCGGACGGCTGCGACGTGAGTGACCCGCCCAGGCGCGCGGACGATGACCAGTGGGTCTGCGGCCGGTACGTGGAATACCACAGCGCGCCGTCCGTCCCCTGGTAGAACGCGTCGACCACACCGTGCGCGGCGGCCGCGGCCTGGGACGCCTGCCGTGTTCCGCTGCTAACCACAGCCGCTGCGAGCTGCACATCCAGGTAGTCCCGGTCAATGTTGATCAGGTACCCGCCGTGGCTCTCGTTCCTGCCACCGGAAAACTGATGCACTCGCTGGTGGTTCGCCCAGTAGGTAGTCGGCACGGCAGGGTCTGTGGTGTCAGCGGCACCGTTCCACAGCGCGTCGTAGATGATGTCGGGCATGTGATAGGAGGACGACCGGAAGTTGCTCACCAGGTCGCGGATCCCGGACCCCGAACTGCTGTAGATCGCGGAGCGGTACCCGAGAGAGTGCAACTCGCTGGTCCAGTTGGTGAAGAAAGCCAGGGCAGCCCGCGCCCGCCCCGATGGGTATGCCTCCATGTCGTAGTAGATGGGAGAAGCCGGCCCGAAGCCGAGCGCCCGCGCCTGGACCACCGCGTCTTTCGCCGAGGCGACCGCCTGGCTGCGCGGAGCCGTGACTTCCCTCCCGAACGCGACCTGCGGGCCGACGTAGAGCGGGATGAAATGCCAGCCTGCCGCCGCCTGCTGGCTGACCCAGGCCGCCGTCAGGTTCGGCTGGGCACAGGCACGGTCCGAACCGCCGATGTAGATGCCGATCGCCCGGTAACGCGAGTGCGTCAGCCAGGCGTGCATTGCGTCCGAACTCGGTGCCGTGCAGGCGTCGAAGCCGGGGCCGCTGCCGCTGACGGCGCTGCTGGCGAGGAGAGCCTGCTCACTCATCCACCCGGGCCCGGCCGCTGGCTCCGGCGATCGTGAGACCGGCCGCGGAAGCCCGGCGGATTCGAGGACGGCGATGATCTCCGCCCGGTTGGCCTGGTATGACGCTGTGAGCTTGATCCGCGGCGCGACGACCATGACCCTGCGAGCGACAGGGTCCGTCGCGGACTGGATGGCCGACGCGGCGTCACCGGGCTGGATGAGGACCGCTTCCGTCGCGCCTATCAGCATGCTCGGGCACACCTGGTGGGAGCCGGGCTGCCCGAGGTAAACGGCGTGCTGGTCGAAACGCACGCACGTGGTGGGGTGGGCGGTGAGATGTATCACCGGCCAGCCCGTGGGCACCTGGAATTTGTAGCCGCGGTAGGAAATTTGCCGGAGCCCGGCGCCCACCGCGCGCCCGCTGCCTCCAGACGCGGGCACCATGGCAGGCGCGCGTGTGCTCGCCGCAGCACCTCCCGGGGCTGACAGTGCAACGGCTGCCAGCGCCGCGACAACTGCCAGCGCCTTCACACCAGCCAGCGCCCTTACACCAGCCAGCGCTTTTCTTGGCCACGCTCTCCCCACGACCATGATCCGCTCCCCCTGTGTGTGCCATGGCCTGCCTCGGCCGCACTCATAAGGCGGGTCCCGAAGTCCCGGCCGCGCTCCTTCGCCTGTTTCAGATATTTACCGGGCGCAGAGGGTGGCAGGCATATGGAATCCCCCCGCTTTGCGCATGCGCATTGATTAGACAGCGACTTGTTCGTTCCCGGTTAAACAGCCTACATGCCGTCATCTGGCGTGAGCAGGACTGAAAGACCCGGGCCGAAAGACACGAGCCTGAACAGGGCCGAAAGGCCCGGTGGATAGGCAGTGATTGTTACGATTATCCGAATTATGCCAAACGGCGGTGCTGGCTTTCTGACCAGCCACCGGAACTGCCTGGGCTTGCATGCCAGAGCACGCGGGGCGGGTCTTTCATCCCGCCGCCGGGTGACCCGGTTTCGGCAAAGGGGGACAGGGCAAAGCCGTTTGGGTAAAGGATCTTTGGCGGCCCGGTGGGGGCTGCGCCGGCCTGGCCCGGGACAGCCTGGGCAGCAAACCCACTGCCCGGCACATCGCCAGCCTTCATTGCGGCGCGTACGGCGTCCATGCTCTTGGCCGCGCGAATCTCCGCCAGTGCGGCCAAGTCCCAGCACTCGGCCCCGTTGACCGAGACCGACTGGCCCACACGGCGCAGGCGGCCGCGAACGGCGAGCAGCCAGGACCCGAACACCCGGGCCGCGCAACGGTCCTGCACGGACTCGAAGAACGCCATGTCCACCGGGCCGGTCGCGTCGTCCAGAGTTGCGAAGATGATCCGCTGCCCGGACCGGATCGCCGGCGTCTGGGTCGCGACCTTCACCCCAGCCACCAGCACCTGCGAGCCCGCCCGGCAACGGTGCAGGCTGACGGAGCGGACCACGCCGAGTTCCGCCAGCAGGTCTTCGTAGAAGGCCAGCACGTGCTGGCTCAGGTCGATGCCAAGAATTTCCAGTTCAGCCTCCACCCGCTCGGACGCGGTCAGGTCCCGCAGTTCCCCAGCGGGGACGAGTTCGGCGAAACCGTCACCGACACCAAGATCGAGCAACAACTGACTGTGCCCATCCGCCAACCGGCTGGGGACGTTCGGCGACTGACGGGGTGCACTCGCCGATTTTTCACCCGCTCCAGTCACTTTTGCGTCTGGTTTAGCGTGATTTGTGGTCACGGAACGCGTGAAATGCCGCGGGACGGAGGATCTGTCGAGCACACCTACCCGGGCCAGCAGGTCCCGGCGGGAGACGTGCGCTCCGGGTTTCCCCTGGTAGAGGGCATCGAAGGCGCCCACAAGGACAAGGCGCTCAGTTACCGGGCGGCTGACGTGGGCACGCTCCCAGAAATCCCGCAGCGACTCATATGGCTGCCCGGCCACGATCCGCGCCACCTCGGCGTCGCTGATCCCCTTTACCTCGCGGAGTCCCGGGCGCAGCCCGTCCCGCGGCGGCCGGCCTGCCCGCTCCACCCGCCAGTCCCCGGCGCAGGAATTGATATCAGCCGGCAAAACGGGAATACCCAGCAATCTCGCCTCCCCCACGATCACCCGTTTGGGGTACATGCCAGGATCATGTGTGAGCACGCCGGCGTAGAATGCGGCTGGATAATGCCGTTTCAGCCAGGAAGATTGATATGTCGGAATGGCGAAAGCCGCCGCATGCGCCTTGCAGAATCCGAATGCACCAAATGCGGCCAGTACCTCCCACACCCGGTCCACCACCGCACTGTCATAACTCCGCCCAAGGGCCTTCTCGCGAAACCACTCCGATATCTCCTGGCGGTATTTCTCCTCGGAGAGCGCCCGCCGGATCAGTTCTGCGTGCGAGAGCCCGCAGCCGGTCATGATGTCGATGATCCGCAGCACCTGCTCATGGAAGACCACCACGCCGCCGGTCTCGTAGAGGGCATCTTTCAGGGAGCCGTCGGGGAAACACGGCGGGCGCTGGTTGTGCCTGATCTCCAGGTAGGGCGTGACCATGTCGGAGTTGACCGGACCCGGGCGGAACAGTGAGATGTCCACGATGAGATCGCTGAGGGTGCGCGGCAGGAGCTTGGCGACGAGTTCACGCTGACCGGGCGACTCGATCTGGAAGCAGCCGAGGGTGCGCGCGGAGCGGATCATCTCGAACGTCGGCTCGTCGTGGTGGCTGATCTCGTCGATGTCCACCCGGTCCCCCGTGGTCCGCTCGATCTCGGTAAGCGCATATGCCATCGCCGACTGCATCCGCACCCCGAGCACGTCCAGCTTGATCATGCCGGCTGTCTCAACGTCGTCCTTGTCGAACTGGCTCAGTGGGAGGCCTTCGATGCTGCGCTCGACAGCGGTCCGGTCCAGCAGGGTGGTATTTGAGAGCACCACGCCACAGGGGTGCATCGCGACGTGGCGGGGAAGCCCGTCAAGGCGTTCAGCAAGCTGGAACACTTTGGTGAGCTGCGGGATGGCCAGGCCACTTGTGCGCAGTTCCGGCAGTCCCGCAAGTGCCCCCCGGATATGGGCGGCCCGGATGTGCGGGAATGCCTTGGCGATCGCGTCGATCTCATGCGGGGGCAGCCCCAGCGCGGCAGTGACGTCCCTGATCGCACTGCGTGCCCGGTAAGTCTCCATCATGGATACGCAAGCGACCCGTTGCTCGCTGTAGGTGCCGACGATGACGCGGTAGGCCTCGATCCGCCGCGCCGACTCGACGTCAAGGTCGATGTCGGGCAGCCCCTTGCGGCGCTCGGACAGGAACCGTTCCATGATCAGGTCGTGTTCCATTGGGTCGATGCTGGAGATGCCGATCAGGTAGTTGACCAGGCAGCCAGCCCCGGAGCCACGGATCGAGCAGCGGATGCCCTGGCTTCTGATGAGGCCCGCCACGTCAGCGACGGTCAGAAAGTAGGAGGCCAGGCCAGTTTCGGCAATGATGCCAAGCTCGTGGTCGAGGCGTTCGCGGGCAGCTTCCCGGCCGCCGCGGGCACCGCTCCGGCCGCCGCGGGCACCGCTCCGGCCGCCGCGGGCACCGGCCCGGGCACCGCTTCGGCCGCTGTGCGGGAAGCGGCGGTCCAGCCCTTCTTCGCACCTGGCGCGCAACTGGGCCAGTGGCTCGCCAACGGTCTCCGGCAGGAATCTGCCGCCAATACCCAGGTCGCGCGCGGGGTCGAGGGAACATCGCTGGGCGAGGCGGGCAGTGGCCGCGAGAAGTTCCCCCGCCTCACCCGTGCCCTGGCCGACGTGACAAACCCGGTCCGCGATCTGGGCCATCTCCGTGCCGCTGGCCAGGTGAGCGCGGCCGCCCGCAAAGTGGGCGGGACGCTGCCCGAGCGGGACCAACTGCCGGGTCGCGTCGAGTACCTGGGCCAGCGGGCCATCCTCGGGTTCCAGGTAACGCACCGCGTTGGTGAGCACGGCAGGGACTCCCGCATCACGGGCGAGTCGCAGCATCCGGGCAGCGCGGAAGGTTGCGCCCGCGGTCTGATGATCAACAATCTCGACGGCGACCTCGGCCCGGTCCCGCCACCTCGCTAGGGCGGCTGCCGCGAGATCAGGCCGCCGTGCCGCGATCGCCCGCCCGACATCGCTGCCTGGGCCGAGCAGAACGATCAGGCCTTCGGCATGGGCGGCAACCATATCCGGCGTCACAACCGGCGCGCCCCGTTCCCCGGCCTGATGCGCCGCGCTGACCAGGCGGCACAGCGACGCCCATCCCTGCCCCCCGGTGACGAGCAAGGTCACCCGGGCAGCGCCTTCGTTATGCAGCCGCGCCGGTGCCTGCGAGCTCAGCAACCGCGCCGCTCCGGGGTTCAGCAACCATTCCGGTCCCCCCGGGCTCAGCCGGGCCGGTCCCCCCGGGCTCAGCCGGGCCGGTCCCTGCCAGCCCGGCGTCCGGTCGTCCTCGCGCAGTGCCATGTCGGCACCGAGGATCGGCTTAACCTTCTTGTTCTCGCACGCCACGGCATGCTTAACCGCCCCGTACAGCCCGTCCCGGTCCGTCAGCGCGAGCGCGGGCATCCCAAGTTCTGCCGCGCGGTCCGCCAGGGCGGCAGGGCTAGCCACCCCGTAGCGCAGCGAGTACGACGACGCGACATGCAAGTGAGCAAACTTGCCTGCCGAATTAATTGCGGCCATTGGAACCCCCCGGTGACCGATTCCCGTTCAGTCCCACACCCGTGCGAGCAGCCAATTCCCGGTCGCGGTATTCAGCCGCAGCTCATACGTGGCTGCCGGGATGTTCTGGCCAGGCGACGCCTCGACCCGCCAGAACTCATGGTCGGCCGGCTCGCCCGGCTCCGTGCTCTGCTCTTTCCACCACTCACGGCTGACCACCCAATGATCAAGAACGCGGAGCACCGTGTAGAGCCGGTCCCGCCAGACAAATCTCGTCGGTCTGCCGTCCTGCACCCGGACGTCGACCGGTTCTCCGTACATCCTGCCCACGTGCCTGCGCTCTCCCTGCTCCCGTCAAACCGCCCGGGGGAAGGCAGGCAGTACCTTTTATGCCTCGAATATATATTCGATCGGTGCCATTAGCAACTCGATCATGCTACCGAACTATGCCGGATAACCTGCAAGATCACGGGGCCAGATCAGACACCGAGGCCCCCTCATCACGCCCAGGCACGCGACAGCCTGGCCGAAGAACTCATCACGGTCGGTCACGACGTTCTCGAACTGCCCGAACGCCCTGTTCGTGCGCCGCGTCCCACAGTTCGCCAAGCGCCGCGAGCGAGGACTCCCCCCGTGAGGCCGAGACTCCGCGCGGCCTTTTCGACCGCCGCTTGTTTCGCGGACTCCATCTCAGCCCGCCGGAGCCCAGCCCGCCATGGGGAATCCCGCGAGCAGTTCACGGACCTCCCCGGCGACCCGCTCGATCGCCTGCTCGTCCTCCTTGAGCGTGGCGGTCACCACATCATCCATCCAGGCGGCGATCTGCGGCATGTGCTCCTCGCGCAGCCCCCGCGTGGTGATCGCAGGCGTACCGATCCGGATCCCGGACGGGTCGAACGGCTTACGCGGGTCGAACGGCACCGTGTTGTAGTTCACCTCGATGCCGGCCCGGTCCAGCGCCTTGGCGGCCGGCTTGCCCGCGATCCCCTTCGGCGTCAGGTCCATCAGGATCAGATGGTTGTCGGTACCGCCCGAGACCAGTTCGAACCCGCGCGCCGACAGCGCCCCGGCCAGCGCTTGGGCGTTCGCCACCACCTGATGGGCGTACGTGCGAAACTCCGGGCGTGCGGCCTCATGCAGCGCAACCGCGATCGCCGCCGTGGTGTGGTTGTGCGGTCCGCCCTGCAGGCCAGGAAAGACCGCCTTCTTCAACGCGGGCGCGTGCTCTTCGGTGGACATGATCATGGCGCCGCGCGGGCCGCGCAGGGTCTTGTGGGTCGTGGTGGTGATCACCGGCGCATGACCTACCGGCGAAGGATGTGCGCCACCCGCGATAAGCCCGGCGATGTGCGCGATGTCAGCCACCAGCACCGCGCTGGCCTCGGTCGCGATCTCCGCGAAAGCCGGGAAGTCGATCGTGCGCGGGATCGCCGTTCCGCCGCAGAAGATGATCTTGGGGCGTTCTTTCCTGGCCAGGTCACGAACCTCGTCGAAGTCGATCCGGCCGGTGTCGGCCCGCACCCCGTATTGCACGGAGCGGAACCACTTGCCCGTGGCGGAGACGTTCCAGCCGTGCGTCAGGTGCCCACCCATCGGCAGCGCCATCCCCATCATGGTGTCGCCTGGCTGCAGGAACGCAAGGTAGACGGCCAGGTTGGCGGGCGACCCCGAGTACGGCTGGACATTGGCATGGTCCACCCTGAACAGGGCCTGCGCCCGCTCGGCCGCCAGCCGCTCGATCGGATCGATGAATTGCTGGCCCTCGTAGTAGCGGCGCCCCGCGTACCCCTCGGAGTACTTGTTCGTCAGGACCGTGCCCGCCGCCTCCAGGACGGCCACTGACACGTAGTTCTCCGACGGAATCAGCCGGATCTTCTCGAACTGGCGGCGCGCCTCCGATTCGATGAGCTCGGCGACTTCGGGGTCCGTACTGGCGATGTGCGGAACGGGCGGCTGGTGCATGGTGACCTCCTTGGGCACGACGCTACAGCGCGGCGGCCGGACGGCAGCGCCGGCGCCCGCACATTACTACTGCATCATCATGCCTAACGATCGCGTCGTACCGCATGAACGCCCGCGCGAACCGCCACGTCGTGCGACTCAAACCCACCCAACAGTCCCACTCGCGCCCAGCCGGGCGCTGATCCCCGCTACATCCACCGGCGCGCCGGCCCAGGCCGGCGCCCCGCCAACGGTCGCGCATACCTCCCCCAGGCGTCGCGTGTTGTGTCCTGTGCGTGACCTTGGCCATGCACAATGACGTGGGTAAGCGCCTGTAGCTCAGCTGGACAGAGCAGCTGCCTTCTAAGCAGCGGGTCGCGGGTTCGAATCCTGCCAGGCGCGCCATCATTTTCGGGGCTCCCACCCAGGTCAGGCCCCATGTCCCCAGCCTTCGCGATGATCTTCAGGAGGCTCGCTTCCGGCGCCGTGCCACTTTCGTGCCAGATGCTTCGCCGCCTTCCTCCTGCTTCGCCCTGCGCAGCTCCACGCGGGCCAGCTTGCCGACAGCATGTTTCCTGTGTGGCGAAGGTCGTGGAAGTGCACGCCAGCCAGGCGCGCTTGGCTCGGTGGCCAGCATGATCCGCACGGCTGCCCGGCTAAGGCTGGTCGTGCCGGTACAGCGGCGTCAGCAGTTCGGTCTTGACCGGTTCGTGGGTGGCGGGGTCGTAGTCGACGCCGATCACCACCGAGAACGGCCCGGTTCCGACCTGCCCCCACAATGAGCCGATGTCACTGGTCAGCAGCGCCACAACGCCCAGGGTCCCGGGCGGGTGAATGCCCGTGAACACCAGGAACGTCCCGTTCCCGTCCGGCCGTGGCAGCCGCCCCAGGTATGCGACATCACGCGCCCGCCCCGACCCGTCATCTTGCCCGGAGGCGAACAACTCGCCGCTGCGGGTGTCCCGCACCGCCCATCCCTGCCCTGGGTGCTCCCACCGCAGCACCGGGTCACGCTCATACGCCCGGGCCATCACCGCCGACAGCCGGGGGCCGCAGATCACCACCAGGCCGGGCCGGTTCAGGTCAATGTCCCCGCCCAGAGGTACATGCTCGGTCTCGGCCTCCAGCTCGAACGACCGGGCCAGCGCCTCCATCCGCGCAGCCGCCGTGACATCTTCCACGGCCACCACCGGGCGCCCGCCGTGCTCCTCACGCTTGAGCGGCGTCACAATCGTGACCCGGCCCATGCCAAGGAACGCGCCCTCCGGTGCCGGGCCGGTGTGGCGGATCTGGTGAATCCGGCCCCGGCTCAACCCAGCCGCCTCACCGATCTGCGCATACGACAGACGCTGAGCATGCAGATCCTGGATCAGGCGGCGCCGCAGCCGCGCCAGCTCTGTCACTTCTTGCTGCGCCTCGGCCAGCCGTTCGGTCGCGGCACGCAGCAGCTCATACGGATCAGCAATGGAGGCGATCCGCTCATACTCTGCTGAGACCCGCTGTGACGTGTTCACCGCTACAGAGTCTAGGACCCTAGACAGTGCCGGGGAAAGAGGCTCCCCAGTCAGCGCACTGACCGACCATAGCCGCTTGCGCCGCCGTGGCATCGGCGGGCCGCTCACAACCCCGCGTCCCCGTCCGCGCTCACGCTCGCCAGCTCGGCCCACACCTGCCAGCCCAGCCGGTTCCGTGCTGCACCCGGCTTCCCCACGGGCCCGGGCATCATGAAAGTCAACTCCACAATCGGTGGCCGGGCTGCGATGGTGACAAAGAGTGCGCCCGGCGCCTGCGCCGACATCGGCGGGACGAGACAATCACGGCCAAAATCATGCGAGGCGATCCCGGCAACTGGTACACCATGACCGCGTGCATGCGCGGCCCGGGCCCGCGCCAGGACAAGCTCGCAGTTCAGGCAATGCTCAAATCCGTTCGCATAAGCGAGTCGTAGCGAACTAGGGGTAAGGTACGTGCAGCCAAAAATGCAGCCAAGGCCCCGGACGGCAGCGGACCACGATGCACCGTGCCAGCCCTCTCCACCAGGGCAGTCACGCTCCGGCCTGCATGCCTCAGCAATCTTGTAAACGGCAGGTCCGGAGCCGTTAAGGGGGCGCCGATGGACATACGCCGGGGGGTTACATTTGCAGATACACTCGGGTTGACTGGCTGGTGCCGTCTTCTCCGGAGGAGCCTGCCATGAGAATGCGGTCGCATCGCCGGAATCTAGTGGTGTGGAGTTCCTCCGCCGCCCCGGCCAGTAGGTCCGGAGATCGGGGCTGCACCTGGCTCGCACGCGGCGGGCGGATCCGCTGGTGGCTTCGCACTGGAGCGCTGCTCACGGTCATCGGTGTCATGCGGCTCGCACGGATCATGCGGGCTCGCCGACGGTATGCACTCCTGCTTACTGGCACGTTGCTCACGGTCATCGGTCTCATGCTGCCCAGCGGCGCCGTTTTCGTCTGTGGAATGCTGGTCTGGGCTATTGCTCGTCCATGGAGCGCCGCCAGTCGTTTGCATCCAAGCGGGCGTGCCATATCCGTGCCAGAACGAGCGGAGAACTGCGGTCGCTAGCGGTAACCCACGGGCATCGCGAACGGCCTCTGACCTGGGCACGCGCAGGTCGCCCCTGCGCGAAACGAACTTCTAAGCAGCGGGTCGCGGGTTCGAATCCTGCCAGGGGCGCGCCAGCAAGCATCTGAACTGGGAAAACTTCCGAACGCCCGGACCGGGAGTCCACGTAGCTTGCTCACTCTGGCAGGCCGGCGGTCACGGATAGGGGTGGTTTGCGGTCACAGACCTGGCAGACCGTCGATGCTGGTGGTGTTGTTCATCGCCCGGTAGGCGGCCATACCCTCGGGCCCCTTCCTCTCCGCTGTCAGCCGTAGCAGGCCGCGTTCCCCGGCCAACTCCATGACCGGCATCCCGTGACCGCACGAATCGCTCACCCTTTTCACGTCCACGACGATCACCGCCCGGGTACTCGGGTGCGCCGGGTGCCGGGCCAGCACCTCGTCGTACGCCGGTTCACCTGGCAGAGCGACGATGCCGGAGCCGTGCAGGCGCACGATCCGGGGCCGGCGATCGAAGGACGCGAACATCAGGCAGATGCGGCCGTTCTCGCGCAGATGCGCGATCGTTTCCACGCCGCTTCCGGTGTAATCGACCCAGCCAACCCGGTGCGGGGCCAGGATGGACAGGCTGCCGGACCCACGGGCAGAGACGTTGATGTGCCCATCGGAGGCCAGCGGTGCGGTCGCGACAAACCAAACAGGCTGCGCTGTGATCCATGAGGCCAAGACCTCGTCGATCCCGTCGAAGACCTTACCCATCCTGCCAGGGTATACAGGAGGCCTCCCGCCACGGCTGTCAGCTGTTGCTCAGCACCAGCCGCCAGATGGCCCACCGCTCTCCGCAGCACCCAGCCGCGGGCAGTGCTCAGACGGTCATCCTTCGCCAGCCGCGCGACCTGCTGCCTGCGTCGAATAGGGCTTGAGCCGCTTCTCCATTCGCCCTATCGCCGCCGGCAGCCTTGCCGCGTCCTCAGCTTCGGCCATAACCCGAACGACCAATTCTGTGCCGCTTGGGCGGAGAACCAGGCGCCCGCTCTTTCCAAGTGAACTGCTAATTACCTTCCGCTCCTCCTCCAGCTCGCTGACGACAAGAGCGGGAGACGAGGTGACGGTAATGTTCTTCTGTAGCTGAGGAAACTTTCTCATCGAGCGCGCGGCCACCTCACCCAACGGCCGGCCAGCTTCGACCACCGCGGCGATGAGCTCGATCGCCGTCGATACCCCGTCGCCCACCGGCAGGAGATCGCTCATTATGATGTGACCGGACTGCTCTCCGCCAAGAACGAAGCCTGTCTGCTTCATTGCTTCCGCGACGAACTTGTCGCCGACGTTGCAAACTTTGACTTCCATTCCAGCGTCCTGCAGGCTTTTAATGAGCCCTCGATTGCTCCAGCTGGTGACAACCACTCCCCGTCTGGCGAGGGTGCTGTGCTTCATCAGGTGATGGGCGAGGATCGCGATTATCTCGTCCCCGTCGATCTTTTTGCCCCGGGCATCGACGGCGAGGAGCCGGTCAGCATCCCCATCCAGGGCGAGCCCAAAATCCAGGCCATGCTGTATGACTTCGCCTTTCAGGGTATTGAGATATGTGGAGCCGCAGTTGAGATTGATGTTGCTGCCATCGGGATCGCAGGCCAGCGGTGTCACTGTCGCGCCAGTCGCCTTGGTGACCATTGGGGCCACTTTGAAAGCGGCGCCGTTGGCGCAGTCGAGCGCGATCCGCAGGCCCCTCGCGTCGATCGCGGCTGCCCGCTCGACGAGCCAGTTCGTGTGCTCTTCCCGGAGCTGCTTCGGGGATTGCCATCGGATACGCCCAACGGTCCCACTAGAGACCGGCCCCCCGCCTGCCTGCATAAGTGCTTCGATGTCACGCTCGACATCTTCGGGCAGTTTGACACCATCCGGGCCAAAAATCTTGATTCCGTTGTCCTCGAACGAATTGTGCGACGCAGTGATCATCGCCCCCGGCATCTCACGCTTGCGACACGACATGGCCACCGCGGCAGTGGGCGTTTCGCCCAGTGCTGTGATGTTTCCGCCAGCGGACGCAACACCGGCGCAGAAGGCCCCAGCCAGCATCTCCGAGGACATGCGCGTGTCCCAGCCGATAAGCCACTGCCCGCGACTCAGAATCACAGCAGACGCGCGGCCAAGCAGGACAGCGAATTCGGCGGTGAGTTCGGTGTTCGCCTGCCCTCTCACACCATCAGTTCCGAAGCGGAGCAGCATTCTAAGTCCTAACCTCCGAGGCGCCCGCAGCGCGCCGGGCAAAATTAAGGGGCACGATTATATGCTCTTCACGGACATCACCGTGGATTCTCCCGCAGGTGAGCGAATACTGAGTCGACCCTTTGGGCCTCGACCGCCCCCCACTGACTCGCCGCCGATCGCAGTGCCCCCTCAGTGACCTCCCACGCCGACTCACCTTGCACGAGCGACCCGACCCGCTCTTCCAGCCACCGCGCCGTCTCCTCGACCCGGAAGTCATCCTTGCTCACGCGGGTGTGCAGCTTCGCGGAAACAGTGCCCCGCAATTCAACCTTCGCATCAAGCGGGATGACATCGGGAAGCGAGGCGAACACGTCGTCAAGCTCGACCTTCTGGTACACCTTGCTCAGGATGCCGAGGAGATGGTGGTACACGCGGGCAGCGGCACCCACCGCGTAGTCCTGCGCGTCACCGCCGACGGGGGCTCCGTTCGTTTGCACATAAAACTTGAGCTTCGGCTCGGTTCCGCTCGGCCGGAACGAGATCCGGCCCTCGGCGAACGAGAAGATCAGCAGGTTGCGTGCGACCCAGTCCGTGTCGCTCTTTACTGCACCATAGACCGGGTCCCGGCGGTCTTTCATCTCCAGGATGGGTATCCCGCCAAGACTACGCGGCGGAGATGCGCGGAGTTCATCCATCACATCCTGGATTGCCTGGAAGCCACGACTCCCAGGAATGACTATCGACCGGCCGGCGTCCCCGAACTGGCCAACCTGTTCGTATAGCTTCGTGAGATAATCGACGAGCGTCTCATTCGTGGCGGAAAGGCGCTCGTGCAACTTCGCCAGGTAAAGTGCCCCTGACATGGCGTCCTTGTCGCGGATTCTCGGGGTGTCCAGATAGCCGTGTGACTCTTCCGTGGCGAATGCAAGGAGTTCTTCGTCGCTCGCGTCCGGATGATCCTTCTGGTACTCACGAATCTCATGCCCAATGTATTTGAAACCTACGAGCAAATCGTCTCGTATGTGCTGGCACCCCGCCTGGCGCGCAATTTCGCTGACCGCGAGAGTGGTCACAGCTGTCTCGTAGACCGCACCACGCAGCTTCGGGCCTGCCGGGTCAAGCAGCAGGTAATACGCCAGAATGGTGGCTATCTGGTTCCCCGTCAGGTGCCGCCACGCACCGTCGTGGTCAACCTCAACGCCGAGACGGTCCGCATCGGGGTCGGAGGCGAGCACGAGGGTGGCCCCGAATGCATGCGCAGCAACCTTTGATTGCCTCGTAGATTCGGGTACCTCCGGGTTGGCGATCCTCATAGGTATCGCCCCGAACGTTCCGTGACTGCCGTCAGGACCGGTGCCCTTTGGGCCTTCCCGATCCGGCATATGGACGGTATACCCCAGCTTTTCCAGCCCGACGTGAACGGTCCGGCCGCCACAGCCGCCGAGCGGCGTGAACAGAACCCTTGTGGCCTTCTCCGAAGCAAGGCCGTGCCGGCCAGCGCGATTCACGTACATCGACATGTAATCGTCGAGAGCCTCGCTGGGCACATCCTTGACAAGGCCGGCCGCAACAGCGTCCTGGTAAGGCATATGTGCGGCTTCCCGGATGTTCTGCGTCCGGTCGGTAAGATCCTGGTCGTCGGGAGGGAGATACTGCCCACCTTTCTCATCATAGACCTTTACACCATTGTCATCCGGCGGGTTATGCGAGGCGGAGAGGTTGATGCCGCCCGCAGCATGAAGCCACCGTATCAAGAAGGACAGTTCGGGCGTGGTGAGGAAAGCATCATCATCTCCTGGCTTGAGCATGTACACGAGATAGCCGTTCTTCGCGTACACACCTGCGGCCAGGTACGCCAGGTTCCGGGAGGTGACGCGCTGGCTCGGGTCGCCTGTTGCGGAGTGGTAAGGATTGTGCTGAAGGAACTTGAGCACACCGGCGAGGTCGTGAAACTCACGGACATCATTGGCAATAACGACCGCTCGTTCCAGCCCATCGCCCCGGTCACTGGCAAAGAGATCATTGAGATAATTGCAGTGAGCCTGGATCGTAAGAGCAACGACAGTAGGATTAATGCGGTTCGGGCCGAACCCCACGGTGCCGCGGACCCCGCCGGTCCCGAATGGGAGGCTGCGCCAGAATGATTCATAGATTAGCTCGACGGGCGCGTACTCAAGGAAGTCACGCAGCGCTGGGCCTGGGACCAGTGGGACGTCACCCGCCAGCCACTGCTTCACGTTCCGCCAGGCCACAGACGCGTGCTTCGGGTATGCCTGCTGCAGTTCGTCCTGCAGTCTCCGGCCGAGTCCCTCGTGCACCTCAGCACTCACTGTGTCTCCTCAGTCCCACTTCTTGCAGTAGATGCTACCGTTTGGAAGCGCCCAGACCGTGTCGCTCACAAAGTAGCCGACCAGCCAGATACACGGCGGATCGGACACTGGGTTTGGCTGGAGATCACCCTTTCTGGCAGCAGCGAGCAGCCCTAAGCTAAGATGCCGCGCTCGCCTCACAATGTCTTCGCCCAGGTGCCGACCACAGGCCAGCAGGTCGAGGACCCCGCCGCTCACGCCCTCATCAGCGACGTTACCTGCCCGCAGGCGCAGCGAGTCAATCAGCGAGCGGTGCCGTGTCGACCAAGGGAGCGGGGCAGCGGTTGCACCGCACAGGTGTGCCAACACCGGGCACGCCAACACCGGGCACGAATGCGGGAACACGTAGCACGCAGCCGGCAGCGGGGTGTCATGGGCCCACCTGAAGGCGCCTTCCACCGCGCGGATCGGTTGATGTCAAGCCTAATCGTCCCGATACTCCCAGACATTACTGTAGGGAATCTTTGCGCTGTCGTACTGACAAAGTACGACTAATGCCCGATCCTTGCTGGGAGCGTTTTCGCCTGCACAATGACAGCTGTCCGGAGCGCATACCTTCGCGACATTTCACGTCGTGAACTCTGCGAAGGATCGGCTTGAAGAATGCCCCCCCGGCATCAGCCAATTTCGCTTCACAGATTTCCCTCGGCGCAGATGAGCCCGCCCTGCCGCGCGAGGGCGTGGCCGCTGCTGCGCGATTTCTCGTGACGGCAGGCCAAGCGTCCCCCCGCGTTCAGGACCCGGTGAGTCGTGGTACCTGGAGCGAGGCTGGCTGTGGGAGGCTGATGTTGTGACGCCCATCGCGCGTGTTGAGCATGTGGGGAGCCTGCTCCGACCGCAGTACCTGCGTAACGCCCGTGACGCCCGAGCGCGGGGTGAAATCGCACCCGCAGGTTTCAAGGCGGTCGAGGACTACGCGGTGCGCGAGGTCGTCGGGATGCAGGAGGAACTCGACCTGCCGATTGTCAACGACGGCGAGATGCGGCGCGAGTCATTCCAGAGCGAGCTCACTGCCGCCTGCGACGGCTTCACCGGCGTGGACATCAATGCCTGGCTGTGGGGTGCCTGGCACTCGGCTGAGGTCGGAGACATCACGATCGCCCGCCCCGCGGAACTCGCCGTGACCGCACCCCTGCGCAAGCGCCGCAACCTCGCGGCCGAAGAGTTCGCGTTTCTGCGTGGCTGCACGAGCTTGCCGACGAAGGTCACCCTGCCGAGCCCGACCCTGTTTGCCAATCTGTGGTCGCCACAGCGGTCCGCCGGGGCGTACCCGAGCCTCGATGCCTTCCTGGCCGACGTCGTCGAGGTGCTGTGCGACGAGGTGAGGGAACTCGTGCGGCTCGGCTGCACCTACATCCAGCTCGACGCGCCGCACTATCCGCTGCTCATCGACCCCACGTGGCGCGCATTCTACGAAGAACGCGGCTGGCCGCTGGAGCGCTGGCTTGCTTACGGGATCGAACTGGACAACGCAGTGATCGAGGCTGGGCGCCCCGCCACGTTCGGATTCCACCTGTGCCGCGGAAATCAGCTGAGCCGGTGGCTCGTCTCCGGTGGGTACGACGCGATCGCGGCTCCCGTCTTCGGGGGCGTTCACGCCGACCGGCTGCTGCTCGAGTACGACGACGACCGATCCGGCACGTTCGACCCGCTCCGGCTGGTGCCAGACGACAAAGTCGTTGTGCTTGGGCTCGTCACGACGAAGACCTCGCGGATCGAGTCCCTGGCAGAGATCGAAGGCCGGCTCAGCCAGGCGAGCTCGCTGGTGGATGCCGACCGCCTCGCGCTCAGCCCGCAATGCGGTTTTGCCACTTCGGTCGCTGGCAACGCGGTAACGCCCGACGCGCAGCGCACCAAGCTTGCCCTGCTCGTACGCGCGGCCCGCGAGTTCCTGCCCGGGTAATGCCTGCGGCCGGACGGTGGGCAAGTCAGAATTTTCGCAGGAACGCGTTGGCGATCGGCCCGGAGGCGTCGGCACCGGTCCCTCCGCCCTCGACCAGCACCGCGAAGGCCAGATCCCCGCGGTAGCCGATGAACCAGGCATGGGTCGGCGGGTTGGAACCTGATCCGTACTCCGCTGTCCCGGTTTTTCCATAGACCCCGGATGGGAAGCCAACGTGCGATGCGGTGCCGCTGGTAACCACCGCCCGCATCATCGGGCGCAGCGTGTCCAGGATCGTAAGGCTGAGCTGGTGCGGTCGGGTGGCCTGCGCGGGTGCGGGGTTCGTCACCAGCAGCGGTGGCCGCCAGCTGCCGTCTTCGATCGCGGCCGCCACCGTTGCCTGGCTGAGCGGGTTGACGAGGTCGGTTCCCTGGCCGAAGGCGTCGGCCGCCACATCGACCGGTGCGCGGGGGGTGGTGAACCGCCCGAGGCTGCCGGGGATGCCGAGGGCGGGCTTGGTGTTCAAGCCGAATGCGCGCGCCATGGATGCCAGTGCGTGCCCGCCCAGCCGCTGCGAGGCCAGCATGGCGAAGGTGGTGTTGCACGACACTGCGAAAGCGTTCTGCAGGCTCGTGGTGCCGAAGTGCTCATTGTCGAAGTTGTGGAACGTCCTGCCGCCTATGTCCACCTGCCCGGGGCACTGCACCGTGCTGGCAGGACGCATCCCCGCCTGCGCAAGCGCAGAGGCGGTTATCACCTTGAAGGTTGACCCAGGAGGGAACCCTCCCTCGAGCGAGCGGTCGAATCCGCCTGGGCGCTGCACCACGGCAAGCACCCTGCCGGTGGAGGGCTGAATCGCCACCAGGTCGACTGGCTTTGCGGTCGCGGCGGACGAGACAGCCTGCGATGCGGCCAGCTGGACGTGCATGTCGATGCTTGTCCGGACCGGCCTGCCGGGTGACGCAGCGAACCGGGCAACGGTTGCTGCGAGCTGATGGCCTGGCCCCTCGATCCCGATTGACAGGGACGGCTGGCCAGCCAGGCGGGCCTGGTACGCCTGCTCGATCCCGCCCTGGCCGATCAAGTCGCCGGCCTGATAAGGCGCCCCCAGCGCCTTGGCCTGTGCTGCGGTGGCCTTGACCACATTGCCAGTCAGCAGCGAGATGGACCCCGACTGCGCTATCACGGTGGGTGAGCTCAGCAGGGTGCCATCGGCTGCCAGCACTTGTGCCCTGGCCGGCCACGCAGCGTGCAGAACGAACCGCTCCCCTGCCCGCAGCCCTGGGTAGATAGCCGCCGGGCTCCAGTCCACCCACCAGCGGCGGTCCCGCTTCACCAGCCGCAGTCTCCCCCGGTAGGTCCAGGTGTGCCCGCTGGCAAGATCAGCGGTGGCCGTGAACCATGCCTGCGCCGACGCACCCTTCGATGTCACCTGGCCGAGCGAAACCTGCATACGGCGCATGCCGAGGTCCGCTGCGGCTTGCTTCAGCGGCCCCGCCAGCCCTGACACGGGCACGTCCACGCTGACCTCGCCCATGGCCGGGTACTTGCCGGACTGCCAGGCGCGCAAGTAACTAGCCGCAGTCTGCCGGGGGCTGCCGATGGTGCGCAGCAGCACGTAACCGGCCCCAGCCGCACCCAGGGCGGCAACCAGCACCAGCACCACCACAACCGTGACAGCCCGCCTCCGCCGCAGCCCACGTCTGCGCATACCCCAGCCTCCCTGCTTGCCTCGCCCCGCTCGGGATGACGCAGCGAAACGGCAGACATATCATCGCAGGGTTCACCCAGCGGCATTGGCGAGACCGCCACGCCCACGCCCACGCTGCCGGCCACACCGGTGTGATCACATTTGTGGGGCCTACCGCTAGGCTAGGAGCGTGACAACGCGGCCCAGCCCCGGGTCGGGCGGGGGTGACAAGCTCCGGGATATCAAGGCGATTACGGATGCGGCGCTATCTCATCTTGATGCCGAGGATCTGCTTGCAGAGCTGCTCAACCGGCTGAAAGCGATCCTGCAGGGGGACACCGCGGCCGTGTTGCTGCTGGACCGCGCATCCGGCCAGCTAATCGCTACGGCAGCGAGCGGGCTTGAGGAAGAGGTGCGCCAGAGCGTGCACATCCCGGTCGGCAAGGGCTTCGCCGGGCGTATCGCCGCCGAGCGCCATCCGGTGATCCTCAACCACGTCGATCACACCACAGTGCTCAACCCAATCCTGTTGGACAAGGGCATCCGCTCGCTGATCGGCGTGCCACTGGTTGCCCACGGGATGGTGATCGGCGTCTTGCACGTTGGCTCGCTGGGCAGCCGCAGCTTCACCGGCGAGGACGCCGACCTGCTTCAGCTGGCGGCCGACCGTGCTGCCACGGCGTTGCAGTCGCTGATGTCACGGTCCGACCGCGAGGCCGCCGTCGCACTTCAGCGGAGCCTGGTTCCGTCAGCGCTTCCCGTCGTTCCTGGCATAGAGATGGCCGCGCGTTATGTCCCTGGCGAGGGCGAAGTCGGGGGCGACTGGTATGACGCCTTCACCCTCCCGTCCGGCGAGATGTGCGTGGTGATAGGTGATGTGGCAGGTGCCGGCCTCAAGGCGGCCGTCGTCATGGGCCGGATGCGCAGCGTTGTGCGAGCGTACGCGCTGGAAACGGCTGATCCGTCGGAAGTTCTGCGCAGGCTCGACCATAAGATGCAGCACTTCGAGCCCGATGCCATGGCCACCGTGCTTTACGCGGTGTTCGATCCGGACCTGCACCGCGTGAACTTCTCGTCGGCTGGGCACCTTCCCCCGGTTGTGGCGGCACCTGGGCAGCCGGGGACGCTGGCCGACATTGCCGTAGACCTTCTCATTGGCGTGGCCAGCGACACCCACCGGCACGTTACGAGCATGGCCATCCCGCGGAGCACTTTGCTGTGCCTCTACACCGATGGCCTGGTAGAGCGGCGGGACCAGCCCCTCGACGACGGGCTCGGGAGGCTGTGCAAGGCCGTGAGCGCAGGGCCGCCCGATGCCGTCTGCGCGTCCGTGATGGGGACGATGGTTGGCAATGAGCAGGCCAGAGACGACATCGCCATCCTGACACTGCGCCGACCGCCCACGTCGTGAGGGCCCCGGCCAGGCCATGAGGGCCCCGGCCAGGCCGGGGCCTCAGCCCCTGAGCAACAGCCCGCTCGGGTCAGTCAGGGCGATGCGGCCACTCGCGTATCAGGCAGCACCGCCGTGTGCTCGATCTGCACCGCTTGCAGCGCGCCGGGGTCCAGCCGGAGCAAGCTCAAGATGGTGGGGGCTATCTGGGTTGTTTCAACGGGCGATGTGAGGCCATCGGAGACCGGCAGTTTCTCCGCCGTCGAGACCGTCTGGAAGTTCATGCCAAGAATGGCTGGCACGCCAACCCGGTGGGCCCGGCTGTGGTCGTACCCATCGATCTCGTTCAGGACCGCCTGGACCTTGAACGAGTCGTACTCCATGGTGGCGGCGTTGTCATTGGTCCAGTCTTCGCCGGCGGGAAAGCCGATTGCCCGACTGTTGATCTCGGGCGTGAAGTAGTCCTGGACCCCAGCCCCTGATGGCCCGGAAAGTATCTGGTACGCAGGGTGCTTGTCCGACCAGGCTGTCCGCAGGCCGTGCTGCCTGGCGACCTCGAAGATCGTGTTCACCTTCAGGTACTGGCTGGGGTCTACCGGCTGGCAGGTCCCGGGGTCGACCGGCAGCGCCGCCGGGTTGATCACCTGCAACGGGTTGCTCGTCAGCTGCAGGATGCTACCGGGCAGCCCGCTGAGACCCTGGCCAGCGTCGAGGGAGTTCTGGTCGATGTCGGCACCCTCGGTGTAGGCAGCCTCGCCGCCGGGGGCGGGTCCCGCGCACTGTGTGGTCCCGGCAGGGAAAACGTTGTGATTCCAGGTGTCGTCGTAGTAGATGCCGGTCACACCCGGGTCACCGCCTGTCACCTGGCCCACCAGTCCGGGGAAGGAGTCGGAAGGGAACGGGGTCTCTGCGTTGCTGTACTCGACCCCGCGCCGGACCAGGGCAGCCAGCACCGATGCTGGATGGGTCTTCACGTACCAGGCGAGATCCTGCTGGTGGAGCCCGCCCACCGAGACAAGCAGCACGTGCCTGACTCGGCCGGCACCAGCCTGGCTCGTCTCCGCCGACGCCGGGCCAAGGGCTGTCCCGGCCACGAGAGCCGCAACGCTCCCAGCGACGACCGCGGCTCGCCCCATCGGTTTCATGCGCATGATGTCCTCCTGCTTGGCGCGATCGCTCGCCGACCCGCCCTCGTTTTGCTACCGGACGAAAGCGACCATTCGCCAACGAGGAGCCGACCACACGGTGACGCCTGCACGGCGAGGCGGAAGCTCACGCACGCGTGCTGGTACCAGCGCCGTCCGCGTGCTTGCATGCCCTCGCGCTGAGCTGGTAAAGACCAAAGGCAAACGCCGGAGTCCCCGCGCCGCTTGTTTACCCCAAACGGCGGATGCCGGGTCAGCCAGGAAGGTGCCGCTGATGTCCGCATCCCCGCTGCCAGGGTTCCTCGCGGACCTCGCACCGATCCTCGACCATTACGGCTACTGGGCCATTGCCTGCCCTCTTGCTGCTCGAGAACATCGGTGTTCCCGTGGTGCCGGGTGAGTTCTCGCTCATCGCGGGTGCGATCTATGCGGGCACGGGCAGGCTCAACGTCGCTGTGGTCGGGATCATCGCCGTCACCGCCTCGTTCATAGGCGCCGACATTGGCTATCTCATCGGCCGCTTCGGCGGGCGCGCCCTGGTGCTGCGTTACGGCAGGTATGTCTTTGTCAAGCACCACCATGTTGACCGGGCGGAAGCCGTGGTCAGCCGGTACGGCGGCATGGTGGTCGTGATCGCGCGGTTCATCGTCGGGCTGCGGGAGCTCAACGGGATCGTCGCCGGCATCACCGGTATGCGCTGGGCCCGGTTCCTCGTCTACAACGCGGTCGGCGCCGTGGCCTGGGTTGCGGTCTGGGACAGCGCGGGGTACCTGGCCGGCGACCACATCGGCGCCATCTACGCCGACGTCCAACGCTATTCGCTGTACGCGCTGATCGCACTGGTCCTCGTCGTCGCCGCCCTCATCACCCGCCGCGTGATCCGGCGGAACAACCAGCAGGCACCTGCCTCTGCTGTCCGTGACCGGCGCGACGCCAGAGCATCCAGGCGCTGATGCCTGCGCAGGCCAGCGCCCAACCTCCGGCGGTCGCGCGCAACCTGCGCTAATGTAGCGGCCTGGTCCCAGATGGTGCCGAGCACGGGCCGCCGGTGTAGTTGGAGCTTTGACCATGCCAGATATGGGTTTCGCGGGCCGCACCGTGGTGGTCTTCGGCGCGGCCGGGGCGCTCGGAGCCGGACTCGCCACCGCGTTCGGCTCCGCTGGCGCCGAGGTCATCTGTGCCGACAGAGCTGTGCCCACACGGGACCGGCAGCTGGATGGGGTCCGCTACCACGAGGTGAGTGTGCTCGACGACAGGGCGCTGGCCGCCCTGTTCGACCAGGGGCCCCCACCGTGGGCGGTGATCAACACCGTAGGCGGTTTTGCACCCAGGGCAGCACTGGCCGAACTCGATCCGCTCGAGCTCCGGGGCCAGCTTGAGCTGAACCTGGTCAGCGCCGCGCTGGTGACCAAGCACGCACTACGGCGCATGCAGGAGACCGGCCAGGGCCGGGTCGTTCACACGGCGAGCCGGGCAGCCCTGGCGACTCGCGGAAGTGGGTTCGCGTACTCGGTCAGCAAGCTCGGGGTACTGCACCTCGTGTCGATGGCCGCCGACGAGGTCCGTGGCACGAACATCACGGTGAACTGCGTGGTTCCCAGCATCATCGACACCCCGGCCAACCGCGCCGCGATGCCCGGCGCCGATCACGACGCCTGGCCGAAGGTTCCCGACATTGCCCAGACGTACATGTACCTCGCCTCGCCCACTGCCCACCTCGTGTCCGGCGCCGCCATCCCGGTCTAGTTACCCGCCAAAGCCACGCTGCCGCTGGCGGCGCCGAGCCCCTCACTTCCATGATCACGTGGATTTCTCAGCTTCGGTCACTATGGCTGAGAAATCCACGTGATCATGAGCATCGCGTGTGCGGCGGGCTGGGGAGCACGGGGCATGGGTGGACGGCGGGGCATGGGCGGACGGTCAGGGACACGGCAGTGGCCGGCGTCGGGCACGATGGACAGACCATGACGCTTACCGAGCTGTTTCCTGCCAGCGCCGAGCCCGACAAGGTGTTTCAGGCGTTTGCCGACTGGGCGGCGGACCAGGGGCTCACCCTGTACCCGCACCAGGAAGAGGCCCTGATCGAGATCGTGACGGGCGGCAACGTCATCCTGGCCACCCCGACCGGGTCCGGCAAGAGCCTGGTCGCGGCGGGAGCCCACTTCGCCGCGCTGGCGCAGAGGCAACGCTCCTTCTACACGGCCCCGATCAAGGCGCTGGTGTCGGAGAAGTTCTTTGCCCTGTGCGACGCGTTCGGCCCCGCCGACGTCGGGATGATGACCGGCGACGCGAGCGTCAACCCCACGGCGCCGATCATCTGCTGCACCGCCGAGGTGCTGGCGAACATCGCACTGCGAGAGGGGGACCAGGCCGACGCCGGCCAGGTCGTCATGGATGAGTTCCACTACTACACCGACCCTGCCCGGGGGTGGGCCTGGCAGGTGCCTCTCATAGAGCTGCCCCAGGCTCAGTTCGTGCTGATGTCTGCGACATTGGGGGACGTCAGCCGTTTTGAGAAGGATCTTTCTGAGCGGACCGGGCGGCCGACCACCCTGGTGCGCTCCGCAACCCGGCCGGTGCCGCTGCTCTTCTCCTACGTCACCACCCCATTGCACGAGACGGTGGCCGAACTGCTGCAGACCGAGCGCGCGCCGGTCTACGTGGTGCACTTCACCCAGGCCGCGGCGGCGGAGCAGGCGCAGGCACTGACGAGCGTCAACGTCTGCACTCGCGCCGAGAAGGACGCCATCGCCGACGCGATCGGCAACTTCCGGTTCACGGCAGGGTTCGGCAAGACGCTGTCTCGGCTGGTCCGGCATGGCATCGGCGTGCACCATGCGGGCATGCTGCCCAAGTACCGGCGGCTGGTGGAGACGCTCGCCCAGCAGGGACTGCTCAAGGTCGTCTGCGGCACCGACACCCTGGGCGTGGGCATCAACGTGCCGATCCGCACGGTGCTGCTTACCGCGCTGTCCAAGTACGACGGCACCCGGACCCGGCACCTCCAGGCGCGGGAGTTCCACCAGATCGCCGGGCGGGCCGGGCGCACCGGCTACGACACCATGGGCTACGTGGTGGTGCAGGCCCCCGAGCACGTGGTGGAGAACGAGCGGGCGCTGGCCAAGGCCGGTGACGACCCCAAGAAACGGCGCAAGGTCGTCCGCAAGAAGCCACCCACGTGGTTCGTCTCCTGGGGCAAGCCCACTTTCGAGCGGCTGGTCGCCGCCGAGCCCGAGCCGCTGAAGTCGAGCTTCGCGGTCACCCACGCGATTCTGCTGAACGTCATCAGCCGGCCCGGCGATGCTTTCGAGGCGATGCGGCATCTGCTCACCACCAGCCACGAGGACCGGCCGGCGCAGCGCCGCCACATCCATCACGCCATCGCCATCTACCGGGCACTGCTCGCGGCCGGCGTGGTGGAGCGCCTCGCCGAGCCGGACGAGGAGGGCCGCTGGGTGCGGCTCACCGTGGACCTGCAGCAGGACTTCGCTCTCAACCAGCCGCTGTCGCCGCTGGCGCTGGCCGCCATCGAGTTGCTGGACCGGGAGTCCCCCACCTACCACCTGGATGCGCTTTCGGTCATCGAGGCCACGCTGGAGAACCCGCGGCCGGTGATCTACGCCCAGCTGAGCCGGGCGAGGTCGGAGGCGGTGGCGCAGATGAAGGCCGACGGCGTCCCTTATGAGGAGCGGATGGAGATGCTCGATGACATCACCCACCCGCGCCCGCTGGCCGACCTGCTGGAGGCTGCTTACAGCATCTACCGCCGGGGCCACCCGTGGGTCGCTGACTGCGAACTGGCGCCCAAGTCGGTAGCCCGGGACCTGCACGAGCGGGCGATGACCTTCACCGAGTACGTCGGCTTCTACGGGCTCGCCCGGACCGAGGGGACGCTGCTGCGCTACCTGGCCGACGCCTACCATGCGGTGGCGCGGACGGTGCCGGAGGAGGCCAGGACGGAGGACCTGGCCGACCTCATCGCCTGGCTGGGGGAACTCGTCCGGCAGGTGGACTCCAGCCTGATCGACGAGTGGGAGCGGCTGCGCGATCCGGGCACGCTCGCGGCCGGGGGGCTGCCCGCCGGTCAGGACGCCGGCCCGCCCCCGGTGACAAGCAACGAGCGGGCGTTTCGCGTGCTTGTGCGCAACGCGCTGTTCCGCCGGGTCGAGCTTGCTGCCCGGCGCCGTTATGACGAACTGGGCGCCCTGGACGGTGAGGCCGGCTGGGACGCCGGCGCCTGGGAGAGCGCGCTGGGGCCCTACTTTGACGAGCACGACGAGATCGGCACCGGCCCCGATGCCCGCGGCCCCGGGCTGCTGATGATCGACGTACAGCCCGGCCACTGGTCGGTGCGCCAGATTCTTGATGACCCAAACGGCGACCACGACTGGGGCTTCAGCGCCCACATTGACCTCGCCGCCAGCGACGAGGCGGGGGAGGCCGTCGTCAAGGTGACAGCCGTCGGCCAGTTGTAGCCCCTAGCGGTCAGCCTGGCCGGCTCCCACCACAAGCTCCGCGGGTTCCCCCCCGGCCGGCCCACCACCATCAGGCCCGCCAGCAGCCAGCCCCGCACCGGCTGGCCCGGGCCCGGTGAGCCGGCGAACAGGGGCGGCCGAGGCCCGGGTGATCCCGCCGCCGCCCGTCAGCCGGGCCGCGATGGCCACCGGCACCAGGGTGAGCAGCAGCACGAACGTGACAACGACGTTCACCTCGGGGAGCTGCTGCCCCAGCCGGATGGCACCGAAGATCCACAGCGGCAGGGTGTTCTGGGCACCCGCCGTGAACGTGGTGACGATCACCTCGTCGAAGGACAGCGCGAACGCCAGCAAAGCACCAGAGATGAGCGCCGTCGAAAGCATCGGCGCCGTGATCGTGCGAAACACGAACAGCCCATGACCGCCCAGGTCCGCCGCTGCCTCGTACAGCGACCCGGACGTCCGGCGCAGCCGGGCGAGCATGTTGTTGTACACCACGACGATGCAAAACGTCGCGTGCCCGATAACGATGGTCATCAGCGACAGCTGGATACCGGAGAAGTTGAACGCCGAGTTGAGCGCGATCCCGGTGATGATTCCCGGCAGCGAGAGCGGCAGGACCAGCAGCAGCGACACCGCCTCCCGGCCGAAGAAACGGAAGCGGTGCACACCGAACGCCGCCGCCGAGCCCAGGACCAGGGCGATCGCGGTCGCGAACAGCCCCGCCCTGACGGACAGGCCGAAGGCTGCCCGCACCTGCGGGTCGTGCCAGGCGACCGAGAACCATTTCGTGCTCAGCCCCTGGATCGGCCAGCTCTGGATGTTCGAGGAGTTGAACGCGTAAAAGCAGATGGTGGCGATCGGCAGGAACAGGAACAGCAGGACGCCCGCCACCCAGACCCGCAGCCCGGCCCGGGCCAGCCGCCCCTCCATCAGTGCCCCCTCATCCCGTCGAGCCGCCCCGCCATCAGCGCCGCCTCCCGCGGATCACACCGACTCGAACGCGCCAAGCAGCCGCGCGCCGAGCAGGTAGACGATCATGATCACAATGGGGACGACCGCAAGCGCGGCCGCGAACGGCAGGTTTCCGGCCGTGCCCAGGTTCGAGTAGATGACGTTGCCGATGAAGTTCGAGCCCGTGCCGCCCACCAGCACCGGGGTGATGAAGTCCCCCAGCGTCAGCGAGAAGGTGAAGATCGACCCGGCCACCACGCCGGGCAGCGCCAGCGGCAGCACCACGCTGCGCAGCGTGCGCCAGGACCGCCCGCCCAGGTCACCGGAAGCCTCCAGCAGTGAGTCCGGGATCCGCTCCAGCGCCCCGTACACCGGGATGATCATGAACGGCAGCCAGATGTAGGAGAACACCAGCCACATCGCGGTGTTCGTGTAGCCGATGTTCACGGCGCCGAGCCCGGCCTTCTGGAAAGACCAGCTCAGCGTCCCGCCCCGCTGCAGGATGACGATCCACGCGTAAACCCGCGCGAGATAGCTGGCCCACAACGGCAGCAGCACGGCCGTGAACAGCGCCTGCCTGGTGCGCCGGGAGGCGGTCCGCGCCATGAAGTACGCGAACGGCAGGGCGAGCACCGCGTCGGTCACCGTGACCGCCGCCGCCATCAGCACGGTCCGCCCAATGATCGTGAGATAGGTGCCGGTGAACAGCTCACGGAAATTGGCGAGGGTCCAGCTGTGCACCAGCGTGTTCGTAAACGGGTTCACCGTCCAGAACGCGGTCACCAGCATCACCACGAGCGATGCCAGGTAGATGACGACGAACCAGGCCAGCGGCGGGCTCAGCGTGAGGGTGGCCCGCAGCCACGGCCGGCGCCAGAGCGCCGCCGAGACGCGGGCCACCGCAGCGACTGAATGGTCCTCACGGACCGCAGCTGAAGTCATGGAACCTGTTCGCTCACCCGGTGATCTGCGTCCAGGCCGCCACCCACTGCTGGAACGGCACACAGTCGTTCTTGCCGTTGCCGCACTGGGCCAGCGGCGTCTTCCAGAACTTCAGCGTCTGGAAGTACGACTCGGGGGCGTCGGCGTGGTAGTTGGCGCACGCCCCTTTCTGGATCTGGTCCATGATCGGGCAGGCGAGCTTGTTCGCCGGGGTCTCCCCGAAGTAGTCCGCCTCCTGCGCCTGGACCCTTGGCGTGGTTACCCACTGCATCCACTTGTAGGCGCAGTTGGGGTGGGGCGCGTGGGTGGCGAGCATCCAGGTGTCCGCCCATCCGGTCGCGCCCTGCGACGGGATCGTGTCAGCGACCTTGGCACCCGCCGCCTGCAGCGTGTTGGTCTGGTACGGCCACGCGGCGCCAACCACGGTGGTCCCGCTCTGGAACAGCGAGATCTCCTGGGATGCGAGGTCCCAGTACTTCTTGATCAGCGGCTGCTCCTGCTTGAGCAAATTCACCGTCGCGTTGAACTGCGACTGGGTCAGCTCGTACGGGTCGGTGATCCCAAGGCTCGGCTTGGTCTTCGACAGGTACAGCGCCGCGTCAGCGATCTGGATCGGGTTGTTCGGGACCGTGATCTGGCCGGAGTACTTCTTGTCGTACAGCACCGACCAGGAACTGGGCGCCGAGGGGAAGGTCTTGGTCGAGTACAGCAGCACGTTCGGCCCGAACTCATATGAGATGCCGTAGTGCTTGGCACCGATGGTGTTGAACGGCGGCGACTGCAGGAACGGGTGGAAGTTCTTCCAGGACGGCATAAGCGAAATGTTGACCGGCTTGACGTCGCCGCCGTAGATGAGGCGCAGGTCGGCGTCACCGGACGCGGAGACCAGGTCGTACTGGCCGCCACCGCCGTTGGCCATCAGCGACACCATCTCGCTCGACGACCCGGCGTACTTGGCGCTCACCTGGCAGCCGGTTGCCTGCTCGAACGGCTTGACCCACTGCGGCTGCGCGTACCCCTCCCAGGCGATGAGGTTCAGCTTCCCCTCAGTCTGGCCAAGCGAACTCGGCACGGCGGCGTTAGCCTCCGGGGGCTTCAGCCCGGCCGCACCCCCACTGCCTGCGGGACTGCCGCCGCCGCCCGACGACCCGCAGGCGGCCACCAGCACCAAGACGGATCCTGCCGCGAACAGCACCCCGCCCCTGGCCCAACTCTTCATCAGTCCTCCCCTTCACCGCGGGCAGCAGCGCCCGCCTGGTCAGCATGTTCAATCTCATAGGCCTGGCTGTCACGCCATGCCACACTCACCGTCCGCCCTCGCGTTTCGAGGGCCTCCGCGGCCGCGGTTTCCAGGTTCTGGCGTACCGCGGTAAGCGTCCCGCCCGCCTCCAGCTTCACCACGTAACGGGTCAGCATGCCGAGGTAGATGACGTCTTCGATCCGGCCGCGCTCGACCCGGCTGCCAGCCGGCGCCTGCTCCCCGCCGTCCAGCAGCCGGACCTTCTCCGGGCGGATCGTGAAGTGCCGCCCGTCCCGCTCCAGCAGGTTCGACACGCCGATGAAGTCGGCGACGAAATCGCTGGCCGGGCGCTCGTAGACGTCCACCGGCGAACCCACCTGCTCGATCCGGCCGCCGTTGAACACGGCCAGCCGGTCGCTCATGGTCAGCGCCTCTTCCTGGTCGTGGGTGACGTAGATGAAGCTGATCCCCACCTCGCGCTGGATCCGCTTGAGCTCGATCTGCATGTCCTGGCGCAGCTTGGCGTCGAGCGCCCCGAGGGGCTCGTCGAGCAGCAGCACCTCAGGCTCGTTGACGATCGCCCGGGCGAGCGCGACCCGTTGCCGCTGCCCACCGGAAAGCTGCACCGGCTTGCGGCCGCCGAATCCCGCCAGCCGCACCATCTCGAGCGCGTCCCCGGCCCGGCGCCGCCGCTCCGCCTTCGGCACCCGGCGGGCACGCAGCGCGTACTCGACGTTCCCGATCACGTTCATGTGCGGGAACAGCGCGTAGTCCTGGAAGACCGTGTTGACGTCCCGCGCGTACGGGGGCTCGCGCGTCACGTCCTTGCCGCCGAGTTCCACCCGGCCGGTGTCCGGTCGCTCGAATCCGGCGATCAGCCGCAGCAGCGTGGTCTTGCCCGATCCCGAGGGCCCGACCATGGTGAAGAACTCGCCCTCGGCGATCTCCAGGTCCACCCCGGCGACGGCCACGACCGGGCCGTATGACTTCTGCACGCCGAAGAGCCGGACTGCGGGCACCCCCCAAGCCTGGCGGTCCGCCCGTCTCGTGGCCACCCTTGCCCCCGGCGCAACACCTCCGGCCGGTGCCCCGCTTCCGGTGGCCGGCTCCCCACCAAGCCCGCTTGTGGCCGTGTCGCTCACCCCGCGCCCTTCGTTATGCGAATCCGATCTCAACCGGAAGCAGAGCCGCAGCGGCCCGCCGGGCACCAGCCACAAGCGGGCAGATCCCACATAGCCAGGGCACCGGGGGCCGATGTTGCCGATAACCTACAGGATTAGATGTTTCTGTCAAGCCGCCGGCACACCGAGCCACGGCCAGCGGCCCGCCCCCCCGCGGCAGGGCCGTGAGAGGGGCAGCCATGGCGCCATCCGCGCTGACGACCGTACGCGCCCGGACGCTGTTCACGCCACTGGACACCGGCGGCCGCGCCGACACCGTGACCCGGCGGCTCACCACGGCGATCCGGCTGGGCCTGCTGCTCGACGGCGAGCGGCTGCCCGCCGAAAGCGACCTGGCCGGCCAGCTAGGCGTCGCCACCGTGACGCTGCGCGAAGCGCTCGCGGCCCTGCGCACGATGGGACTGGTCGAGACGCGGCGCGGGCGCGGCGGCGGGTCGTTCGTGCGGGCCCCGCGCGAGCCGCACCCGGCCCGGCTGGAACGGCCGCTGCGGCTGCTTTCGGCACATGAGCTGCGTGACATCGGCGACCACCGGGCCGCGATCGCGGGCGCCGCAGCCGGGCTCGCCGCCGAGCGCGCGCTGCCGTCGGAGATCGCATCCCTTCATGAGCACGCCAAACGGCTGCGCGTGGCCACCGCTCTCACCGACCGCCGGCGGGCCGACGCGCGGCTCCATATTGAGATCGCCGCGGCAGCCCAGTCTCCGCGCCTCACGCGTGAGGAGATGGACTTGTGGGCGGAGATCGGGGACCTGGTGTGGCTGCCAATGGCGGGCGAGGATCCTGGGCCGGTGGCGGATGAGCACGCGGCCCTGATCGGCGCCATCGAGGGCCAGCAGCCCGGGCGGGCCCGCGAGCTTGCCGAACGGCACGTCGCGGCCGAGACCGCGCGCCTGCTTGACCTCAGGCTCAGCCTCCCCCAGCGATGACGCGTCATCCGGGGCTGCTCGCTGCCATCACCCGCCACATCTCCTCGGTGCTCGGGTCGGTGACCGAACTGGGTGAAGCAATGACTGCGGTGGCACAGGCAGCTGGCCCCCGTCCGTTGCGCCGGGCGGACCTGGCTGAACTCCGCCCGCTCGTGGCCGAGGTGCTACGGCGGCACGACGGCCTGATCGCTGGCACAGGCGTGGTGCTCGCGCCCGGCGTGCTGGCCGACGCATCACGGTGGATCGAGTGGTGGTGGGCGGACGGGGGCGGCGGGATCAGCCAGCTGGACGTGGACCTCGACCCCGGGTCGGCGGAGTTCTACGACTACACCACAACCGAGTGGTACCGCGAGCCGGCCCGGGCGGGCAGGCAGTGGGTGACCGGCCCGTACGTCGATTACATCTGCACCCACAAGTACACGCTCACGCTGTCGGCGCCGGTGCTGCACGCGGGCGGGTTCCTCGGCGTGGCCGGCGCGGACATCCTGGCGGACAGGGTGGAGCGGCTGGTGCTGCCCGGGCTTGCCCGGCTGGGACGTCCGGCGGTGCTGACGAGCGGTGCCGGCCGCGTCATCGCGTCCAACAGCGCGAGCATCCCGCCCGGCGTCGTGCTGGCCCGGCAGGAAGGTTCTGCCGGGCTCCGGCGGGTGGCCGGCCCGGGGGGCGGTGTGGCTGATCCCGGCGGTGAAGGGGCTGTGCTTCCGTGGGTACTGCTGGCGGCCCCGGTAAGGGATGAAACGCTCGATTACGGGTAGTCACCTGCCATGAACAGGGCCGAGAGGGCGGCCCACGCGCTTGACAGATTGCAGCAGCGCCATTCCTGGCTCGCGTTCCCGGTGGCGGTGTGGAAGAAGTTTGGGGACGACCAGGCGGGCAACCTTGCCGCCCTGCTCGCTTACTACGCGTTCGCTTCCCTGTTTCCGTTGCTGCTGGTGTTCATCACCGTGCTCGACCTCGTGCTCCGCAACTCACCTTCGCTGCAGGCGACGGTGCTTAACTACACCTTCGCCCAGTTTCCCCCCCAGGTCGGCCAGCAATTGGAAGGCCTGCACTCGCTGGACCGGACTGGCGTGGCGCTCGCGGTCGGCCTGATACTGTCCTTCCTCGGCGCCCGGGGCGTGGCAGGCGCAGCGCAGAATGCGCTGAACACGATCTGGGCGGTCCCGCGCACCCGGCGTCCTGGCTTTCCCTGGTCGCTGCTGCGCAGCCTGGCACTCATCGTGGCCGTCGGCCTGGGCCTGGTGATCACCTCGGTGCTGTCGGGGCTGGCAGCGGGCGAGTCGCACATCCTCGGCGGGCCAGCCGCCCACGTGGCGGCCATCGCCGTCTCGCTGCTGCTCAACATCGGGCTGTTCTGGCTCGGCTTCCGCCTAGCCACATCCCGGGTTATCGCCACCCGCGACCTGTTCCTGAGCGCGCTGCTTGCGGCTGTTGTCTGGCAGGTCCTCCAGGTGGCCGGCGGCTACCTCGTCGGGCACCAGATCGCGCACAGTACCCCGCTGTACGGCACGTTCGCGCTGGTCCTTGGAATGCTCGCCTGGCTGTACCTGCAGGCGCAGTTCACCTTGTACGCGGTGGAAATAGCAGTCGTGCGCACGCGCGGGCTGTGGCCCCGCAGCCTGGTACCGCCGCCGCTGACCCCACAGGACCGCCGCGCGTACGAGCTGTACGTGAGTGCTGAGCAGCGGCGGCCAGAGGAAACAATCGATGTACGCATGGATTCGGCAAGCCAGTCGGGATCGGGTGTATGACGCCCCGCATTCCGCCACGCCCTGCCCGCGATCACGGCGCAGCCGCGGAACCAGCCGGGCACGGGAGTCACTGTTTGGAATAGGCGCACAGGATTATGGTCCAAGGCCCCGAACGACCGATGCCTGCCGGTACCCTACGGGGCACAGGACCTGAGGACTCGGGCGCATATGGACTGAATGAGTTGGAGAGTTGCGATGGGCCTACCTGCTGGCCAGCAGCGCATTCTGGAGAAGATCGACGTTAAGCTGACCGAATCTGATCCGCGCCTGAACTCACTTTTCGCGATCTTCACCCGCCTTACCCGCTCCGAGGCAATGCCCTGGATCGAGCAGGTGACCCCCCGGCCATTGCTGGACCTCATCGCCAGCGTCCGCTTCCGCCTCCGCCTGCTCTCGCGGCATCCTGCCGCCCGCGTGCGGGCACTGCTCCTGCTGCCAGCGGCACTGATAGCGATGGTGTGCGCGCTGACGATCTCCATCGGCCTCGCTGGCGGCCACCGGCCAGTACCCGGCGCGAAAACGCCTGCCGCCCGCGAACTCGTCGTCAAGGACCGGCTGTGCCGCCTGAGCCTGGTGCGGGTACCGGTCCTGGCCTGCTAGGCACCAGTCCCGCTATCCTGATCTGTCCCCGCTGGTCTCGTCCACGAAAGCGAACATGCGCGCCCCGTGCGCCAGCGGCTGCGGGTAGCCAGTGAACCGGTGAACCCCAACCCCGAAGGGCAGGTCAGGGCTGGAAACCCACACCAGCTCGAAGTCGCGCTCACGAAACCAGCGGGTGGGTATTCAGGACACCGATCAGGTCACGGCCCTGCCCAGCACACATGCTGATGACGCGCAGTGGCCCGGGTGGTGCCGCATCCAGCAGGGCCGCGACCCGCGCCTGAACCACCCGCCATCTCCTGGCCAGCGGCGACTGCGGGTCGTCGTAGTCGTCATGCCAGGCGCGCCAGTCTCGTTTCACCGCTCCCAGACCCAGATCATGCGGCGGCCCCGCTCCCCGGGCGCCTCCGGCTCGTGCGCCTCCATACGGTCCAGCCGGTAGCCGAGTTTCCGGGGGATCGCAGCGCTCGCGGTGTTCGCCTCGTCACAATGGATCTCGACCCGTTCCACGCCGGGCAGCGCCCCCGCCACCGGCGTGAGCGCCCTGGCAGCTGTGGTCGCGTAACCGCGGCCGGTCTCGCCGACGGCGATCCAGTACCCGATCTCAATGCCGCCGTCGCCGACCCGCCGGTGCAAGCCGATCGACCCCGCCAGGGCTCCGTTGTCAGCGATGAACACCGAGTAGATGTAGTCGGTACCTGCCTCCCACATCTCCATGGCTTCCGCGATCCGCGCCTGCTGCATTTGCTTGTCGGCCGCCTCCAACGTTGCCCACGGCATCCAGGGCCGCAGGTGATCAAGGCTCTCTCCCACCGCGACCGCGATGACGCCCGCGTGCTCCGGCCTGGCCCGCCGCAGGACCAGTGGCCCAGCCGGGATGGTCTCCGGGGGGTGGGCAGCCTGAACCGGCGCGGGTCCGGACCTCCCTGGGCTGTGAGTGGCATGGGACATGGGTCCTAGTTAAGCAGTGATGACGTTGGGCCGCGAAGGCGCCGTTTCCCCGGTCCGCACCGGGGTGGCTGCGCTGCACCTCGCCGGGGGAAGCGGCGTGGCCGCGCTGCACCTCGCCGGGGGAAAGCGGCGTGGCCGCGCTGCACCTCGCCGGGGAAAGCGGCGTGGCTGCGCTGCACCTCGCCGGGGGAAAGTGGCGAGCCGTGATCATGGGTTTGGTGGGCTGCAGCCCCCACCAAACCCATGATCACGGCAGGCGGTCGTTTCGGTATGTGCCTTAATGGGCGCACTGGGCGTTTTCGGTTGTTGGTGGCCTGTGTCAGTGCGGCTTCGGTGGCCCGTTGTCCCCCTGGCGCGCCGCCGTGGCTGCGCCCTGTGCGCGGGGCACCGGTGGCCTTCCGTCGCCGTCTGGGGGCGACGGTTGCTGGGATGGCGCCCGGGCACGGGGGAGCTGCGCGGGCGGCCCGCCGGGCAGCACGGCGGGCGGGTCGTCACCCACGATGATCCCGCCACCGTGGCTCCAAGCCAGGTAGCGGTACGAGAGGTTGAGGAGCGCGGACAGCCGGTTGCGGTTGCCGAGCAGCGTGATCAGGTGGAGGGCCAGCCAGGCGAACCAGGCGAGGGTCCCCCGGATCCGCAGGCCGCGCGCCAGTTGCACGACTGCGCTGCGGCGGCCGATGGTGGCCATGATCCCTTTGTCGTGATAGCTGAACCCGGTGGTCGGCTGGCCTGCCAGCAGCCTGCCGATCTGGCGCCCGGCGTGCCGGCCGGTCTGGATTGCCGGCTGGGCCAGCTGTGGCAGTGGCTGCTCGTCAATGAGCGCGATGTCGCCCACGGCGAAGATGCGGTCCTGATCAACGGCCCGAAGGTCGGGCCGCACCCGGATACGGCCGCCGCGCCCCCGAGCCAGTCCCCATTCGGCCACCACGTCGGGCGCGGCGACACCAGCCGCCCAGACGGTCACATCGCTGGGCAGGTCTTCGCCGTTCTCCAGCAGCACCGAGCCTGGCGTGACCTCACGGATCTTGGTGTTCAGGCGCACATCCACACCCCGGGCCTGCAGCTGCCGGTAGGCATACTGCTGCAACGGTGGTTTGAACGGCGCCAGCAACGCCGGGAACTGTTCTACCAGCCTGATATGGACGCGGGACTCGGCGATATCCGGGTAGGCCACCCCCAGTGCCGTGCTGCGCAGTTCCGCCAGCGAGCCGGCCAGTTCAACGCCGGTGGCTCCGCCTCCCACCACGGTGAAGTTCACGTCCTGCCCTGGGGCGATATCGATCCGCTCCAGTCGCGCAATGATGTGGTCCCGCAGCGTGATGGCATCCTTGCGGGTGTACAGGCCGAGCGTCTGCTCGGCCGCCCCGGGGACGCCGTAGTACGCGGCCGTGACCCCGATTGCCAGCACCAGGTAGTCATAGCCGAACTGGGCTCCATCCACCAGGGTGATGCGCCGGGCCGCGGAGTCGATTCGGGTGAGTTCGCCGAGGCGGAACCGCACTCCCCGCTTGTAGGTGAAAGTACGGGCGGGGTATGCCACATCGCCCGGGTTGAGTCCCGCCGTGGCCACCTGGTACAGCAACGGCTGGAACGTGCTGTAGACGTTGCGGTCGATCAGCGTCACCTGCGCGCCCGTCCGGGCGAGCTCGGCGACCGCCGCCAGCCCGGCGAATCCTGCCCCGACGACGATCACCCTGGGCCGGCCTGATTCTGGACGCGCGCCCGGCCTGCTCATGTCTGCTCCCTTCACGCATTAGCCCGTGAATGCTCCCTTGATGACAACCAGCACGGAAACTCACGCATGCCCGCACCCGGACGCGAACCCGCCCATCCCTTGCCCGTTCCCACCGAACTATGCGGGCCTCTCCACCCGTGAAGGGTCCACCAGCGACCAAGGCCCCGCGGGCCGCTTGGGCCGGCGATTGGTCAGCGGTTGATGGCGGCCAACTCCGGCTTCTCGCACTGCTGACCGGCGTTGCCGGGGAGCGGCGCACCGAGCTGTGGGCAGATCGCCAGCAGGACCGCGTCCACCGCTGGCGGAGCGCTCCCCCCGATGCCCGACAGGTCGGCGAAATAGTGCGGCCAGGGCAGCGTACGGCTGGTCCATGCAACTCGCTGGGCAGCGATCTCATAACCCCAGGCCTTGCCGAGGGCGCCGTGGTCGATTCCGAGCACGCTTCCCTCCCGCACCCCGTAGAGCCCTGACGACGCGGCTGCCGCCGCCGCGCCAGCGACACTCCCGCGCCGGGCACCGGTCCGTGGGTTCACCCCGCGCAGCACGTTCCCGGAGATGAGATAGAGGCTTCTCCTCACCGCGTCAACCGCATCCGGCAGCACTCCAGCACGGTGCCACAAGAGCACACCAGTCGTGCCGCTGTAGGCGGTAACCCCGTTGGCACCAGAGAAGATCACGACGCCGCCGAACGCAAGGCTCAGCGCACCCGCGAAGGCTGGGCCGCGTGGCCGGATGAAGCGCTCGGCACCGGTGCGCAGGTCGATGAGGCGCAACGCCGTCACGGGTGCGGTCCCCAGGTAGCCACCGGTGGCTACCGTGACGTAAAGACGGTCACCGTCCACCTGCCACGCCTGCGCCGCCGGTCCTGTCGCCCGGCTCCACAGCACCCCGCCGGTGCGATTGGAGTAGCTGACAACCGCGCGTTCCGCCACGATCACTGTGGCCGCTGGCCCGGCCGCTACCGCCCCGCCGAAGGGCGCCGCCGGATGAGCCCCCAGTCGCTGGCCCGTCGCCGCCGTCAGCACCACCTCTTCCCGGGCGATGCCGTTATAACGGCCGTGCGTGCTGGATCCGCTCTTTCCGTGCGTGCTGGATCCGCTCTTTCCCTGGGTGCTGGATCCGCTCTTTCCCTGGGTGCTGGATCCGCTCTTTCCCTGGGTGCTGGATCCTCCGCTCGTTCCGTGCGCGGCGGGCACTCCCGGAGGGGGTAGACCGACCCCGACGGTGACGACACCCGGCCAGGAACGGACCGAAACGATCACCGATCCGGGCGGGAAGCCAGTGAGATCGGTCGTCCACACATGCTTGCCCGAGTCGGCTAGATAGGCAGAAACCGTCAGGCCAGACCCGGCCACGGCGACCTGGCTCCCGAGTGCTGCGTATGCCTGCCCGCGGGCTGGCGTGGTGCCGGACAGGTTGTTCTGCGCGATCCATGACCCCGGCAATGGCCGGATCCACCGCACGGTGCCAGCGGTCTCGCAGTGCGCCCGCCCACATGGCGGTTCCGTCCACCCGGATGCTGGTCCAGGCGTGACGGCCGCCAGGGCAAGCACGGCAGCAAATGACGCCCGACGGGCCCAGGCAAGCCGACCGCGTGCACGCTTCAAAGCTTCCGCTCCCAGACGTTCCTTGCCAAACCCGTTCCCGTAGCGCCAGCCCCGTGAGTCCGACCCCCACGGTAATGCGCCGGTCGCCGACGCGGGTGGGAACAGCGGACTGGGCGGAGCGTTGAGCGCGTCACTAATGGACCGTATTGTGACGTGCTGCCGATCCGGCCCCCGACGGTGCTGGATAACGTAGGCACAGCCGCGTCATACGCCTACGACATGACGGAGAGGACCATGACCGAGCGCCCACCTTTGCCCTACGACTTCATGCCCGAAGTTCCCTCGTTCTCGGTGGAGAGCGAGGACGTCACGGACGGCCAGCAGATGGCCGACGCCCAGGTGTACAACAGTTTCGGCATGAGTGGCCAGAATGTCTCACCACACCTCCGCTGGCACGGATTTCCGCCCGAGACCCAGGGCTTTGCTGTGACCTGCTTCGACCCGGACGCCCCTACCGGATCCGGCTTCTGGCACATGGTGCTGCTGGGCGTGCCCGCGTCGGTGACCGAGTTGCCAGCCGGTGCGGTCAGTGGTGACAAATCGGGCTTGCCCAAGGGGGCGTTCTGCGTGCGCAACGACTACGGTTCGCAGGACTTCGGCGGTGCCGCGCCGCCCAAGGGCGACCCACCGCACCGGTACGTGTTCGCGGTACACGCCCTCGACACCGGCGACCTGGGAATCGACTCCAGCGTTTCCCCCGCTGTCGCAGGGTTCAACCTGCGGTTCCACACCATCGCCCGGGGGGCGATCATCCCGGTGTACGGTCACTGACCGCCGCCCGCCAAGACACCACCACAACTGCGCAGGCAGGAGGACACGGGTCAATGCCGCTAGACGACGACACAGTCCGGCTGGCCAGAGGCAAGAACCTCGCGACAGTAGTGACCTTGATGCCAGACGGCCAGCCGCAGGCGCTGCTGACCTGGGTGGACACGGACGGCGAACACGTGTTGGTGAACACCGAACCGCAGCGCCAGCGGGTAAGGAACATCCGCCGGGATCCGCGGATCACGGTGCTGATCCATTCGTCCGATGATCCCTGGGACTGGTCAGAGGTGCGAGGCCGGGTGGTGGACACGGTCTCCGGTGACCAAGCGCGTCAGCACATCGACAAGCTGTCTCGCAAGTACGTTGGGACCGACTACCGCAATCCAATCGGGCCGGAGGGACGGGTAATACTGAAGATCGCCCCCAGCAAGATCAACACGGCGAAATCCCGCCGCCGCTAGCTCCGCCCAGCAACGGGTCACGCTTACCGTGTCGTAACCCGTTCGCCGCTGCGGACGGAGCCGCACCTACCACGCCGCGACCCGCTCGCTGCGGCGGACGGGTCACACTTACCACGCCGCGACCCGCTCGCCGCACCGGGACGGGTCGTACCCGGGCAAGCTCGCGAGTTGCTCCAGCAGCCACGGTGAGGCCAGCACCTTGCGCAGGCCCTGCACCTCCCGCGATGCTGCCTGCGCCACCGGGATCACGAGGTCGAATCGTTCGGTGGCGAGCGGGAGGAAGGCGAGACCGTAGGCGAGTGCGGCCGGCTCGCTCGCCACTCCGACATCCGCGAGGCCGGCAGCGATCGCCGCAGCGACCTGGAGATGGCCGGCTGCCCGGCTGTGGTACCCGGGCAGGGACTGGACAGCGATACCAAGGCGGGCCGCTTCCCGGTCGAGCACGCGCCGCGCTTCCGAGCCTTCCTCCCGGTTGGCCAGCCGCATCCGGCGTTTTGCCGCATCGGCCAGCCCTGAGACCTCCCCTGCCACATCGGGCCGGAGCACCAGCCCCTCTCGCCAGGAGGCAAAACCGATTACCTCCGCCCCACCCCGGTGGAGCCACTCTCGCGCCGGGTCGGTGTTGTACTCGCCTGTCCGCCCGCGCAGATGAGCGCCTGCCGCATGCACCAGCCCGGCAGCCGCGAGGTGCAGTGCTTCGCCGCTGCTGCACGGCCACCAGGTGAAGGCGACCGGCGGATCGAGTCTTCCCAGCGGCGTTTCTAGCAAGGGAAGGGCTGGGTCGCAGCCCGCCACGACGAGGGTCGGCCGGGGCGGCGCAATAGGCCGCACCGCATCCGCAGGCCGCACCGCATCCGCAGGTCTCACGCCCGCGGTGTCCGCGGTGCCTTCAGCGGCCTGGCCAGCGGCTGCCGCACCGGCAACCACGCCCCCGGCAACCACGCCGCGACGAAGGAGTCACCCATGGGCGCCAGCGTCACCCGCGCACCAGCGGGCCCGAGCCGCGCGGCCGGCCGCGCCAGCACGGGCGGCGGCGGTTTGCCCGGCCCGAACAGTTCCTCGATGGTCATTCCGAGCGCCTGTGCGAGCGCGAGCGCGACCCGCAGCGAGGGATCTGAATGCCCGGCCTCAACCGCCGAGACTGCCTGCCGCGTCACCCCTCCCATCCCCGCAAGCTGCTGCTGGGAGTAGCCACGTGCCTGCCGCGCCAGGCGCAGCCGCACGCCCGGGTCGGTGGCCGTCATGTCCCCACCTGTACCGACCGGGGCAGAAGAGCACCGTCGGGCCCGAAACATGGTGGGTCGAGCACGGTGACCGTCACGTCACCGGACGGCGGATCGGGGAGCCGGCACCAGACAGCCTCCGAGCCGACGCGGATTTCGGCTTCCCAGCCCGCTCCGGCCGGGTGGCACACACCCACCCGCCCAGTCAGGACCATGCCGCGCTCCGGATGTGCCCCAGGGACCACCCGCTCCGGGTGCACCCCAGCAACGACCGGCGCCACACCCGGCGGACCCCCCCCACCCGCCACGCCCGGCGGAACCCCCGCACCCACTTCCCCGCGGGGAACCCCGGCACCCACCCCACCGGGCAGTGCCCCTGCCAAGCGCTCCCCCGCGAGCGGCACAAAGGCGCGGTAGCCGACCAGTTCCGCCACCTTCCGGCCGGCCGGCCGCCTCACCACCTCCCCAGCGGGGCCGGTCTGCAGCAACCGCCCACGGTCAAGCACGGCCAGCCGGTCAGCGAACGCCTGAGCATCCGCCAGTTCATGCGCAACGAGCACCGTGGGGACCGCCCGCTCCGCCGCCAGCGAGCGCACCAGCCCGGTCAGGACCCGGCGGAGTTCGGCGTCAAGCCCGGAGTAGGGCTCATCGAGCAGCAGCGCGTCGCAGTGGGCGAGCAGCAGCCGCCCGAGCGCCACCCGGTGCGCCTGCCCCCCGGACAGCCGGGCCGGCCGGTCGCCGAGCAGCCCACCGATCCCAAGCTCCGAGGCAACCCGGGTGGTCTGCGCCGGATCGGGGTGGGGGCCAGCGCCGTACTCAAGGTTCTGCCTGACGGTCAGGTGCGGGAACAAGCTGGGGTCCTGGCGCAGCAGCCCGACCCGCCGCTGCCAGGGGGGCACCGCGGCCCTCGGCGCCCAGGTCTGGGTGATCAACCGCCCGGCCAGCACAACCTGCCCGCGCCGGGGCGGCACCAGCCCGGCGATCATTTCCAGGATCGTGGTCTTGCCCGACCCGGATGGGCCGAACAGCGCCAGCCGCTCCCCCGGGGCTACCCGCAGCGCCGCCGCAACGCTGAACTCCCGGCGGTCAACCTCGACGTTGGCCTCGAGCACGGGCGCTCCACAGGTAGGCGGCAATGGGTAGCGGCAGGGCGATCACAAGCAGCACCAGCGCGAACGGCAGCGCCGACGCCAGGCCGGTCTCCTGTAGTGACGTCCAGATCTGCAACGGTAGCCCGTACGGGTGATACGCCACGATGATGACCGCGCCAAACGCGCCCATCGCCCGGGCCCAGGCCACGGCCAGCGCCATGGCCAGCCCGGGGGCCGCCAGCGGCAGCGTGACCCGACGCATCACCCGTGCGGGCCGGTCTCCAAGCAGCGCGGCCTGCTGTTCCATCCGGGGATCCACGCCACTGAACGCAGCCTGGGCCCCGAGCACGTAGTACGGCGCCGACTCGTAGACCTCGGCGATCACCAGCGCCAGGAACGTGTTGGTCGCTGACAGGTGGAGCGCCCCGAGCGCCCGCCCGATCGGCGTGACCGGCCCGACCATGAACACCAGCAGCAGCCCCACCACCAGCGGCGGGAGCAGCAGGCTGGCCAGCACCCCGGTCTCCCAGAGCCGCGGCAGCGGCAGCCGCCCGCGCGCCATCAGCCAGGCGAGCGGGGTGCCGAGCCCGATCAGCACAGCGAGCGTGACCCCACCGGCCTCAGCGGAGACGGCCAGCGGCCCGAGCGCGCCCGGCGCCCGCAGCGCGCTCACCACCGACCCGGGCGAGACGTGTGTGAACAAGGCCACAACCGGGCCGAGCAATGCGAGCCAGATAACGCCCGCCCCGGCCACCGATGCCCAAGAAGACACCAAACGATAACCTTGGCCAACCGCCACCCCCGACGGCTGGCCAGAGCCGTCCGCTGGCCTAACAGCCCAGCTCACAACGACCCAGCTCTCCGCTCACAGCGAGCCAACCGTCGTGCTCCATCCCCGCTAGCCGCCAAGCTCACGGCGTATCGGGGCCGGGATGGCAGCGGTGTCACCGAACGCGGTCGGCGTCAGCAGCACGTACCCGCCCCGCTTGTGCAGCGCCAGACCGGCCGGGGAGAGAACATAGCGCACGAACGCGTCCGCGGCGTCCAGGCCGGTCTTTCCGATCGTGCTGATGTCCACCGTGAGCGGCTTCCCCGCCGCGACCGTGCCGTCAGCGAGCGGGAAGGTGGCGGTCGCGTAGTGCGTGGCAAGCGCCGGATCACCCAGGTTGATGGTTGCTGGCAGCTTGATGTAGGGCAGGTGCAGCTGTATCGCCTGCGGCAGGTAGGCGCTGGCGGCGTCGAGCTGGCCCGCCTGCAGCCGTGGCTCCAGCGCAGCCTCGTCGAAAATCGTGGGCGAGTCCGCGGAGCTGGGAGAGCCGCCGATGATCTTCTGAACGGTCCCGGCCGGCAGATGGTACTGGGCCTGGGCGAGCATCAGCATTTCGATGAACGCCTGGCCCTGCGGGTCGATGTTCGGGTCGGTGCGGCCGAGCTTGACCCCGGGCAAGGTCATGAGCCGGAACAGGTCCGCGACCGGCTTGTGGCCGCTGGCGATGGCCTTGAACTCACTCGCGTGGGGGCTGGCGGGGTTGTAGGCCACCACGATCTGGCTGGCCGCGAACTGGATGTACCACGTGGTGAAACGGGGTTCGAGCGCCTCGATGGGCTTCCCGCCGATGCTCTCGAAGACGTTCGGGCTGATCTCGTGGGCGGCGATCTCCTGCGACAGCCCCAGCGAGGGCCCGGCGCGCCCGGCGTAGGACTTACCCGCCGCCTTGGTGAACGCGGGGCCGACCACCTTCTCGTTGAGGCTGGCGAGCGAGGCAGCGTAGGCCACGCTCGCCGTGCCCGCGCTGCTACCCGCCGAGCTTCCGCACGCCGGGACACCAAGGACGGCGCAGACCATCACCGCAACAGGCCACCGCTTTCCGCAGGCACCGAGCGCACTCGTCAGCATGTGACGAGGGTAGCTACCCTTGTTTGCGTTAGGCAAGAAAACTTGACATAGCTTGGGCCGGACGCGTGAACCCGGGCCGCACCGGGCCCGTTGCGTGATCGAGAGGCGGTGAGCGGGCGTACTTCACCCGTTGCGCCCTACGATGGACTCCGCCACGGGATGTCACACATCGCTGCGAGGACAGGCATGGGCAAGGCAAGCAGAAACAAGCGGCTGAGCGCGCAGGAGAAGGTGGCCGCGCAACGCGCGGCGGCCCGGCAGGCGGAGCGGCGCAGGCAGCTGCTGCTCACGGGCGGCAGCGTGGTCGGCGTGCTCGCCATCGTGGTGGCCCTCGTGGTGGTGCATGCCCTGAGCGGAGGCCCGTCGGCGGGCAAATCGGTCAAAGGCACCGCCGCCGCCTCGGTGGTGCAAAAGATCTCCCGCGTGCCGGCCAGCACACTGGAGGCGGTGGGCGCGGGCACCGGGCAGACCAACAAGCCCCGGTCGATCCCTGGCACGCCGCTCACCCAGAACGGAAAGCCCCAGGTGCTCTATGTGGGCGCAGAATACTGCCCCTACTGTGCCGCCGAACGGTGGGCGCTGACCCAGGCCCTGAGCCGGTTCGGGACGTTTTCCGGGGTGGGCCTCATTCGCTCCAGCAGTACCGATATCTACGCGAACACCCCGACGCTGACGTATTACAAGTCCAGCTATGCGAGCAAGTACGTGTCGTTCGTGCCGGTCGAGTTGCAGACTGTGACCAAGAAGACGCTGCAGAAGCCAACGCAGCAGCAAACGGCGCTGCTGCAGAAGTATGACGTCCCGCCGTATGTGCCATCATCGTCTGCTGGCTCGATCCCGTTCACGGACTTCGCGAACAAGTACGCCATCATAGGTGGCTCGAGCTACCTGCCCAAGGTTCTCAGCGGCCTGTCCTGGAGCCAGATCGCCACCGCGATGGCCAATCCCGCCAGCCCGGTAGCCAAGCAGGTCGATGGCGCGGCGAATTACATTACGGCCACGCTGTGCAAACTCACCAACAATCAGCCTGCGAATGTGTGCACAGCAACAATCACGACGTTGCAAGGGCAGATCCGATGACCGCGCCCAAGCAGGGCCGCAAGGCCGGAACGCCGCCGTCCAGGCCCGCTGGCGGTGCCGGGAAGAAAAGGGATAGGGGAACCCGGGGCGGGCGGCCCGACACACCGTCGGCAACGTCCCGGCGCCGGGTGGCAGACGCGGGCCCGGCCGGAGACGGAGGCCGGGCCGGAACCGGCCGGAACGGGGCTGGCGCCTCCGGGCCCACAGCGGCGCCCGGCACAGGCCGCGGCCGGACGGGTGCGGGCGCGGGCCGGGGCGATCGCAAACCCTCGCCCAGCCGGGCCGTCCCAGAGCCTGCGGCTGTCCCTCCCGGGCCGCGGGTGCCGCGGTGGCTGCAGTGGACGGCGCTCGTGCTGTCGCTGGGCGGCCTTGGTGTGTCGATCTATCTCACGATCGTGCATTACACCACGTCGGTGAGCATCGCCTGCCCGGAGAACAGCACGGTGAACTGCGAGAAGGTCATCTCCAGCCCGCAGTCCTATGTGTTTGGCATCCCGGTGGCGGTGCTCGGGCTGGCGTTTTTTGTGTTCATGGTGGTGGTGACGACGCCGTGGGCCTGGCGCGGCAACGGGCTGTTCGCGCGGCTCGGCGCGGTGACCGGGTGGGCACGGCTCGGCTCGGTGATCGTGGGCATCATCTTCGTGCTCTACCTGGTGTATACCGAGGTGATCACGCTCAACATGACGATCTGCCTGTGGTGCACCGCCGTCCACTTGATCACGTTGGCGCTGTTCGGGCTGATCGTGTTCGCCGCCACCGCCGGTTACGGCCTCACCAAGTCCCCTTCCAGCCGCTGATCTTCCACGTGTGGCCAGCTCAGGGCGGTAGCTCAGGGCGGTAGCTACGGGACGTACGTGATCAGTTAATAGTCAGTTACCTTCCGGCCATATCAATGGCTTACGCACCGTTGCTACCTTTTGCTCGCTAATTAAGAGCCATCCGGTGAAAGTATCCGCAGGCGGCCAGTGGGTGAGCTACTCGCTGGCAGGGGCAAGCGCTTCCGGGGCGGTGTCGGGTGCCAACGACATGGCTGCCACGCTCGACCGGGTCGGCCTCACCGACATTGCCGGCCGCAAGGTCAAGGGTTACTCCCAGGGCATGCGGCAGCGGCTCGGGCTGGCTGTGGCGCTCATGCGGCGCCCTTCACTGCTGCTGCTTGACGAGCCGGCGAACGGCCTGGATCCGGCGGGCATCGCCGAGTTCCGCACCCTACTGCGCTCGCTGGCCAGCGATGGCGTCACCGTGTTCCTTTCCAGTCACCTGCTGGCAGAGGTCGAGCAGGTATGTGATGAGGTCGCTGTGCTGCGCGCGGGCCGGCTGGTGGAGCAGGGCCCGGTGGCCAGCCTGGCGGCGGCCAGGCCGCGCCTGCGCGTGGTCGTGGACCCTGGCGACCAGCAGACGGCGCTGGGGCTGCTCGCACGCTGGCGCGCGCACTGTGACGGTTCAGACGGCCTGCTCGTGGACGGCGCGGATGGCCGGGCGGTGAACGAAGCGCTGGGAAAGGGCGGGGTCTGGGCGCACCAGATCGTGTTCAGCCGGGCGGGCCTGGAGGAGACCTTCTTGAGCCTGACGGAAACGATGACACCGGAGGTAGGCAGTGCGACTGCTGCGCGCTGAGATAGCCAAACTCAACCGGCCCCTCACCTGGGGAATCGCAGATGATTTGGCATCTTAACGAGGTCTCTGCCCTTTGCCGCGGTCCTCGCCGGCGCATACGGTCTGGGAGCCTACTCAAGCGCCAGCCGGCGCTATGCCCGCTGGCTCGGCTGGGCCGCCCTCACGGCAGCGGTGGGGACGGTGCTGCTCAGCAACGGCGACCGGCTGGCGGCAGTGCCGTTCGCGCTGCTGGGAGCGGCATTCGTGCTCGGTGATGCGGCGAGTGCCCGGCGAAGCGAAACCGTTGCCGTGGTGGAAGCGGCGCACCAGGCCGAGCGCACCCGGATCGCCCGTGAGCTCCACGACGTGGTCGCCCACCAGCTATCGGCGATCGCCGTGCAAGCAGGCACCGCGCGGCTGCTGGCCGGCAGCAATCCGGGGCCGGCGGCGGGCCGGACGGGCTTGGATCACCGGCTGAGGTTCTCGGCACCGTGGAGCGCCTGGCGCGCGAGGCACTCGCCGAACTCGGCCACTTGCTCGGCGCACTGCGGCGGGAACCGGCCGACGACCTCACCCGGCGGCCGGCGCCAACCCTGGCTGAGCTGACTGCGCTCATCTCCACCACCAAGGCGGCCGGGGTACCTGCCGAACTCACCATCGACGGCGTCCGACGTCCCCTGCCGGCCGGAGTCGAGCTGTCTTGTTACCGGATCATCGCTGAAGCCTTGACCAACGTCGCGCGCCACTCCCCCGGCGCGCCCGCCCGGATCGTACTCAGGTACCAGCCGGACCCGGCCGGTGATGGTCACCGCCAGGTTGTCGTCGTGGCCGGCGGCCAGGGTTCGATCTGGTGATCCGTGGCCGGTCCAACACCGAAATCGCCCGCGCACTCACCGTGTCGCACAGCACCGTGAAAACGCATCTGGGGCACGCGCTGGACAAACTCGGGCTCCGGGACCGGGGGCACGCCGTGGTGTACGGCTACGAGCACGGGCTCATCGAGCCCGGCAACACGGAATGAGAGCCCTGCTCCCGAACTTGTCATAAGGGGCCCGTCTCACCAGCCAACTCGCTGGCCGCCCGGCGCCGCGACCGATCGCGATTGCCTGTCGTACCCACGGGCTACCCTGCTTCGGGCAAACCTGGAACGGAAGGGACAGGGCAACGGACACGGACATGCATTCGGCCTGGCTGCGCCGGCTGGCGGGCGCCTGCTGGCGTTATCCCCGCAACGTGGTGCTGGCAGTCGGCGGCACGCTGGTGGTCAGCGCGGTCGGCGTATCAATCCCGCTGATCCAGCGGTCCATCGTGGACAACCTCACCTCCGCCTCGCACCCTGCCATCTGGCCACTCGCGGTCGCCCTGCTAGGCGCGGCAGCGGCCAACTTCGGCGGCCTGTACCTCCGGCGCTACCGGGCTGGCCAGCTGTCCCTGGATGTCCAGCATGACCTCCGGACGGAAATGCTGCGATCGCTGTCGCGCCTGGACGGCACCCGCCAGGACGAACTGCACACCGGCCAGATCGTGAGCCGCTCCATCTCCGACATCACCATGTTGCAGGCCCTGCTCTCGATGGTTCCGATGCTGCTGGGCAACGCGGTGCTGTTCGCCGGCTCGATCATCGCCATGGCTGTTCTCTCACCGGTGCTCACGCTCATCGCGCTCGCCGTGGGGCCCGCCCTGTGGTTCATCTCGCTGGCGTCCCGCCGGACCCTGTTCCCGGCCAGCTGGGACGCGCAGCAGCGGGCGGCGGACGTCGCCGGCGTGGTGGAAGCGGCCGTGACCGGGGTCCGGGTGGTGAAGGGCTTCGGCCAGGAAACCCAGGAGATCGAGCGGCTGGAACAAGCCAGCACCGGGCTGTACGCGGCCCGGGTGCGGGCTGTCCGGCTGATGGCCCGCTACAACCCCGCATTGCAGGCGGTCCCCGCACTCGGCCAGGTGGGAGTGCTCGCCCTCGGTGGCTGGCTGGCGCTGCGCGGCTCGATCACCCTGGGCACGTTCCTGGCCTTCTCCTCCTACCTGATGGCGATGGTGGGGCCGGTCCGCTCGCTGGCCGGCCTGGTCACGATTGGCCAGGAGGCGCGGGCGAGCGTGATCAGGGTGTTCGAGGTTATCGACGCCCGGCCAGTCGTCACCGACCGCCCCGGCGCGCGCCCGCTTCCGCCGGACACCCCAGGAGTCGAGTTCGACGATGTCCGGTTCGGCTACATCCCCTCCCACCAGGTGCTGCGCGGCCTGTCGCTGAGCGCCGCGCCGGGCGAGACGCTGGCCCTCGTCGGCACCGCGGGCTCGGGCAAGTCCACGGTCTCGCTGCTGCTCCCCCGCTTCTACGACGTGGGCGGCGGGGCGGTCAAGGTCGGTGGCTTCGACGTGAGAGACCTCACTCAGGACTCCTTGCGCGCCGCGATCGGGCTGGTCATGGAGGACAGCTTCCTGTTCTCCGACACGATCAGCGCCAACATCGCCTTCGGGCGGCCCGACGCCACCCATGACCAGGTCGTGGCCGCCGCCCGGGCGGCCGAAGCCGACGAGTTCATCGGCAGCCTCCCGAAGGGGTACGACACCGTGGTCGGCGAGCAGGGCCTCACCCTCTCCGGCGGCCAGCGCCAGCGGGTGGCACTCGCCCGCGCCCTCCTCACCGATCCCCAGATCCTGGTGCTCGACGATGCCACCTCGGCGGTCGACTCGCAGGTGGAGGCGGAGATACACCAGACCCTGCGCCGGGTCATGCGGGGCCGGACCACCTTGCTCATTGCCCACCGCCGGTCCACCCTCCAGCTCGCGGACCGGATCGCCGTCCTCGACGAAGGCCGCCTGGTTGATGCCGGCACCCACGAGGAACTGCAGGCACGGTGCCCTCTTTACCGGCTCCTGCTGGCTGGCCCCGGCGACGACGCTGAAGGCATTGACGCCGGCGAACTCGCTTATTACGAGAACATGCCAAACGATCACGGCGTTCCCGGCCACCACCCCGGCCGCGCCGAGCTGGACGGGGCTGACCACAACGCCGCCCCGGACGGGCCTGGCCGCCTGCCCGTCGCCCGCCCGTTGGCCGGGGCCGGTCACAACCGCGTCACTCCCGAACTATGGGAACCCGCGCCCGGCTCCCCCGTACCCGCCACCCGCAGTGCCTCCGCGGCCAGGCAGACCATCGCGCGCGGCGGGCCGATGGGCGGCTTCCTGTCCGGAATCCCGCCCTCACCGGAAATGCTGGCCCGGGTGGACGCCCTGCCGCCTGCGTCCGACACCCCGGGGGTAGACCGGGATTCTGCCCGCGCCGCCGAACCCCACTTCACGCTGCGGCGCCTGCTCCGCCCGTTCGCTGTCGCGTTCATCGCGGCGCTGATCCTCGATGCTCTCGACGCGGTGGCGAATCTCACCATGCCGGCGCTGGTGCGGGGCGGCATCGACCACGGCGTCGAAACCCGCGCGGTACACGCCATCGTAGTTATCTCGCTGGCAGCCTTCCTGCTCGTTAACGCGGACTGGCTCATCAACGCGGTCCAGACCCGGCTGGTCGGCCGCAACGGCGAGCGGCTGCTCTACATCCTGCGCGTGAAGATCTTCGCCCACCTGCAGCGGCTCGGGCTTGACTACTACGAGCGCGAACTCTCCGGCCGCATCATGACCCGGATGACCACGGACGTGGAAGCGCTCTCCTCGTTCCTCCAGACCGGCCTGATCACCATGGTCAATTCGCTCCTGACGGTGGTCGGCGTCATGATCGCGCTGCTGGTCATCAACCTGCCACTCGGGCTCACGGTGCTTGCCCTGATGCCGGTCGCCGGAGTAGCCACCGTGGTGTTCCAGTCCCGGTCATCCAAGGCGTACCAGGACGCGCGGGAGAAGGTCAGCGCTGTCAACGCTGACCTCCAGGAAAACGTGGCTGGCCTGCGGGTGTCGCAAGCGTACCGGCGTGAGGAGCGCAACCTCGAGCGGTTCGCGGGACGCAGTGATGCCTACCGCCGCTCCCGGATACGTGCCCAGCGCTACATAGCGCTTTACTTTCCGTTCGTGCAGTCGCTGTCCACCGTGGCGGCGGCCCTGGTCTTGCTCGTGGCGGCCGGCCAGATGCGCAGCGGGGCACTCTCGGCGGGCGCGCTGATCGCGTACCTGCTCTACATAGAGATGCTGTTCTCGCCCGTGCAGCAGATCTCCGGGGTGTTTGACGGCTATCAGCAGGCTGCCGTGGGGGTGCGCCGCATCGGGGAACTGCTCGAAACGCCCACCTCCACCCCGCAGGCGCCGCAGCCCCGGCCGGCCCGCAGCGCCAGCGCTGACATCGGCGCTAGCGCCAGCGGTGGCGCCGGTGCCCGGGCAGGTGCCCGGATCGAACTCCGGAATGTCACCTTCAGCTACCCGGCGGTCGAGCGGGAGGCCCTGTCCGAGATCAACCTGACCGTGCAGCCGGGTGAGACGGTTGCCCTGGTCGGCCAGACCGGTGCGGGCAAGTCGACGCTTGTCAAGCTGGTGGCACGGTTTTACGACGTGAGCGGCGGCAGCATCCTCGTGGACGGCACCGACATCCGCGAGTTTGACCTGGCCGGCTACCGCCAGCGCCTCGGCGTGGTCCCGCAAGAGGCTCACTTGTTCGCTGGCACCGTGCGCGACGCGATCGCCTATGGCCGGCCGCAGGCGAGCGACGCGGCGGTCGAGGCGGCCGCCCGGGCCGTCGGGGCTCTCGACATGATCGCCCGCGTGCCCGGCGGCTTCCACCATGAGGTCGCCGAGCGGGGGCGCAACCTGTCGGCCGGCCAGCGGCAGCTCATCGCGCTCGCCCGCGCCTACCTCGTGGACCCGGACATCCTGCTGCTCGACGAGGCCACGGCAGCGCTCGACCTCGCCAGCGAAGCAGCCGTCACCCGGGCCGCTCAGCAACTCGCGGCCCGGCGCACGACCCTGGTCGTGGCACACCGGCTCACCACGGCCGCGCGTGCCGACCGGATCGTGGTCATCGAGGACGGCCGGATCACCGAGGTCGGCCCGCATCACGAACTGCTGGCGGGGGGCGGCCCCTATTCGTCGCTCTGGGCGGCGTTCACCGGCGACGCGACACTCGTTGCCTGACCACCGCCGCCCGCGACCATGGCCGCGAAGCCTCCCAGTAACCCCGCCGGCGGCAGTTGCGAGATCAGCGACGCGTGCCGGCGTGCAGTACGGCTCCTCGCGGCGAGCTCATCGACCAGGCGCTCGGCCTCGTCCTGCCCGCGTTCGGCGAATTCGGCCCTGACATGCCTGCCCGCGGCATCGAGGTGAACGGTGGCCAGCCCGAGGCTGCGCTGGACGGGCCCCTGCACGAACCTGACACTCTGCGTCTTCGCCAGCGGAACCCACGTGGTCACCTTGCGGACCCGGCCGGTGATGGTCACCGCCAGGTTGTCGTCGTGGCCGGCGGCCAGGAAGTGATACCGCAACGGAGCCTTCCACCGCGCGCGCTTGGGCGGCCGGGTCAGCACCGGCATGCCGGCACCCATCGCGGTCTGCACCAGTTGCCACGCCTCGTCGCGGTGGCCGACCGGCAGCAGCGCCTTGCGGATCGCACCCGTGCCTTCCGGCCCCTCACGCCCGGGGTGGCCGGCCACGTCCACTTCCAGCCTGCGCCAGCCGAATGGCCGCCATAGCAGCGGCTCGATCATGCGCACCGCCTGGACCCGAAGCACGGGGATCGTCTCAGCGACGGTGCCGAGCAGCCCGCGCCGGATGCGAATCCCGTCCGGCGAGGCAGCCACCGTAAAGCCGTACTGTTCGGACACTCGCCGCCAGAGCAGCGTGACCGAGATGACGATCCACCACGTCGTGGTCCCGGCGGCCGCGACGATCCAGCCCGGAGACACGACCGCCAGCACAAGCCCGACGGCGACCAGCACGGATCCCAGGCAGGCGGCAGGGAACAGCACGGAGGCAACCAGCCGCCCTACCGGGACGGTGACCATCACATGCTCCGCGGGCTCCGGGGTGGCTGGGTCCAGGCCGTAATGGGCGGCAAGCAGGCGTGCCCGCAGTGAGATCGCGGCCGGTTCCGTGAGGTAGGCGAGCCGGCCGTCAGCGTGGCTGGAGCCCGCGAGCCGGACCCGCAGTTCCGCCAGGCCGAGCATGCGGGCGAGGAACGGCCGGACGATGTCTACCGCCTGGATCCGCGCAAGCGGAAGCTGCCGCGAGTCGCGGCGCAGCACCCCGCTCTCGATCCGCAACGTGACCCCGTCCAGCCTCCACCGGGTGACAAGCCAGTTGACAACGGCCCCGGCTGCCACGCCACCCGCCACGATCAGGTCCCACCAGCGCGGGCCCCCGTTGGGGACCACCGCGCCGGATGTGGAAAGCCCGGTTAGGGCCAGCACCGCGACCACACCGCGGCCGGACCGTACCAGCGGTGACATCGGATGCAGCCGGCGCCACACCTCATGACGCTCAGTCCTGGGGCTCACAGGCCCGCAGCCTTCGCTTCGCCGAGGGCCGCCAGCCGGTCCCGCAGCCGCGCCGCCTCGTCCCGCTCCAGCCCCGGAATGCGGGCGTCACTGGCCGCCGCCGCGGTGTGCAGCCGCACGGTCGCCAGCCGGAACATCCGGTCGATCGGTCCCGCGGTCACGTCCACGAACTGCATCCGCCCATACGGAACCACCGACAGGCGCCGGAACAGGACCCCACGTTCGACGATCAAGTCCTCATCTCGCTCAAGATAGCTCCACGAGCGGAAGCGATTACGGGTGAACCACAGGGCGGGCGCGGTGCCGGCGACCACCAGGGCCAGTGTGATCCCCGCTGCCACCAGGCCAGCCAGCACCTTGGCTCCCGAGCCTGCGGCCAGGGCGAGCGCGGCCGCGGCAACGCTTACCTCAGTGCGGCGCATCCGCCACAACCGGGGCGATGGAGACATGCGCACCTGCGCAGGCACACCGGGCATGAGCTTCACGTTACCGCTGATAAGCAAGCAGCTACGAGCACACCCCGAGACGCGCGGCTGTGGGCCCGCAGGCTGGGCTATCGAGCGCTGGCCGTCGCCACGGCCAGGGTGAATGGGCGTTTGCGCCGCCGTTGCCTACGCTGCCAGCACGCTGGGCATTCCAGCCCGGATCTACGTCCCCGAGGTGTCCTCACCGGCCAAGATCGCCCGTATCCGCGGCTACGGCGCTGATCTGGTCGTGGCCGGCGACAGCTACGCCGAGGCGTTCGCGGAAAGCCAGGCGTGGCAGGCTGGCTCCGGCGCGATGCCCGTCCACGCCTACGACCAGCCAGAAACCATGGCTGGCGCTGGCACGCTGGCCATGGAACTCGCCGGGCAAGCACCCGCCGCCTCGTCCGTGCTGGCCAGCGTCGGCGGCGGGGGCCTGCTGGCAGGGATCGCCGCCTGGTATGACCGCGGCATTCCGGTAGTCGGAGTCGAGCCCGAGGGAGCACCAACGCTGACCGAAGCGTTCCGGGCCGGAAAGCCCGTGGATGCCGCCGTGGGCAGCATCGCGGTGGACTCACTCGCGCCGCGCCGGGTGGGAGAGGCCACGTTCCCCATCCTCCAGCGCAACGTGGCCGAGGTCATGCTGGTCAGCGACGAGGACATCGTGACAGCCCGGGAACTCCTATGGGATCGGCTGCGGCTGGTCGCCGAGCCCGGCGGCTGTGCCGCGCTGGCAGCGCTCCTGTCCGGCCGATACATGGCACGGCCAGGCGAAGCGGTGGCGGTCGTGCTGAGCGGTGCCAACACTCCGGTAAATTGGTGAGAGTTTAACTATCGCGGTTAGAGTGCAACTATCACAAATATGACGGAGAAGGTCAGGAGGCGGGTGTCGCGCGCAATATTTTCCTGGACGGGTGTCGATTCCCGCGGTCCCTGTTCGTGAACTGGGGTGAAGGGACCGGTAGAGTGCCGGCCCAGATGAAGGGAGAATCGGCATGAAGCAGTACCTGCTTGCGGTCCACATGGTCGAGGGAGAGCCCACGCCTTCGCAGGAGCAGATGCAGCAGATGTACAAGGCGGTCGACGCCTACAACGCCGAGCTTCAGTCAGCCGGGGCCTGGGTGTTCGCCGGCGGACTCCACCCGCCGACGTCGGCCACGGTCGTTCGCGCACAGGGCGGCCAGGTGGTCACCACCGATGGGCCGTTCGCGGAGACCAAGGAACAGCTGGGCGGCTTCTGGGTCATCAAGGCCGCCGACCTGGATGCGGCGCTCGAATGGGCAGCCAAAGGGTCCGCCGCCTGCGGCGGCCCGGTGGAGGTCCGGCCATTCCAGGAGACCCCGGAGGAGTAGCCGTGCCGGACGCGGGCGCAGCCGCCATTGAGCGGGCTTACCGCGAAAGCTCGGGACCTGCGCTGGCCACCCTGATCCGCCTCTTCGGCGATATCGACCTCGCCGAAGAGGCGGTTCAGGAGGCCTTTGCCGTCGCCGTTGAGCGCTGGCCGGCGACCGGGGTGCCGCCTAATCCCGGCGGCTGGATTGTCACCACAGCCCGCAACAAGGCACTCGACCGGCTGCGGCGCGAGTCGTCCCGCTACGGCCGCGAGGTTCAGGCCGCCCAGCTGCTCGCTGGTGCTGAGTCACCGGAGGTGGGACCAGTGCAGGACGACCAATTGCGCTTGATCTTCACCTGCTGTCACCCAGCCCTTGCCCCGGAAGCCCAGCTTGCGCTGACGCTGCGGCTCATCGCCGGGCTCGGCACCCCGGAGATCGCCCGCGCCTTTCTCGTGCCAGAGGCGACGATTGCCCAGCGTCTCGTCCGTGCCAAACGGAAGATCCACGCCACCGGGATCCCCTACCGAGTGCCACGTGACGCGGAACTGCCCGACCGGCTCCCGTTGGTGCTCGCGGTCGTCTACCTCGTCTTCAATGAGGGACACACGGCCTCGGCCGGTGATGATCTTGTCCGCTCCGAGCTGTGCACCGAGGCCATCCGCCTGGCCAGGCTGCTGGCGGCGCTGATGCCCGACGAGCCGGAGGTGATGGGCCTGCTGGCGCTGCTGCTGCTGACCGAGGCCCGCCGGCCAGCCCGCACCATGCCCGGCGGCTCGCTGGTCCTGCTGGCCGACCAGGACCGCGGCCAATGGGACCGCGGCATGATCGCCGAGGGCCAGGATCTTGTCCGCGCGTGCCTGCGCCGCAACCAGCCAGGCCCCTATCAGCTGCAAGCGGCGATCAACGCCGTGCACAGCGATGCCCCCACCGCCGGGCAAACCGACTGGGCCCAGATTCTTGCTCTCTACGACCAGCTCGTCGCGGTCTCGCCAACCCCCGTAGTTGCCCTCAACCGCTGCGTGGCCGTCGCTGAGGTGCATGGACCGGCGGTCGCGCTGGAACTCGCCGACCGGCTCGGCCTTGACCGCTATCACTTGTTCCACGCGACCCGGGCAGACCTGCTGCGCAGGCTGAGCCGGCGGGAAGAAGCCGCGATCGCGTATGACGCGGCCATCGCCCGCACCACCAATGGCGCCGAGCGAACGTTTCTCGAACACCGCCGGGCCAGTCTGTAACGTGCCCGGCGGAACGGCGGCTGGCCAGAGTCCACACCGCGGTACCCAGGCATAAAGCAAGGCCGAAGTCACGTGACTTCGGCCTTGGCCGCCCATCCCCGCAGGGCCCACCCAGTGCATCTGACATCCGGTGACCAGGCGTTGGGCGGTGGGCCGGGTTCCCACCGGAACCCAAGGGATTGGGTCCCCGGCCCACCGCGTCCGCGCAACCCATCAGGGCGGGCTGACAGGATGCGGCTTAGCACCACACAGGCAACGACGTGGCTGACTGCCAGGGCGGCGGACCGAGGCTCCGGGGGGGAGAGCGCCCGGCCCGCCGCGTCGTCGCAACCAGCCATGAACACCTGCGGGTGCGGCTTGGGGTGCCGGCCTTACGGGGTTGAGGCCGGCTTGCCAGTCGGGTGCGAGGTCGGCGCCGTGGACGCCCTGCTACCGCCGGAACCCGAGGCGGGTGCCCCGGTCGGGTGCGACGTCGCCTGCGAGTTCGCGGAGCCGGCGGGTGAGGACGGCGCCGGCGACCCTGTCGCGTCCTGGCAGAACGCGTCAACCTTGGACGCGCTACCAGCAGCGGTCACCAGGTTCTTGAAGGCGATCGAGTGCTTGAACGCCGCGCTGCCGTGCGCCTTGGCGTTCGCGTAGGCGGTGCACAGCCCGTGCTGGGCAGGGCCGGTGGCGTCCGGGCCCACCGGGGAACCTTGCGAGCCAGAGGCGTTGCTGCTCTGCGCGGCAGGCGCCCCGACCGTGTCGTGCGCGAGCCTCTGGAGCGGAGCGGGCAGGTTGCCAGTGGCGGCAGCGGCGGCGCCACTGAGAGAGAGCGCGGCAATAGCCGCTGCGGCAGCACCTTTGGCGGTGAGCAGCGTACCAAGCAAGGTAGGCCTCCGACGGCGTGATCCTCGTGGGTGAATGGACACGCCGACCTGCTGACGGAACTCCGCCAGCGCAGTGGCCTCACCGCTCAGCTCATCGCTCTCAGGCGCGGCCCGCAGCGCGGCCAGGACATCCGCCACGGGCTGCAGTCCCGCCGCGACGTCCGCCGGCAACTCCGTCCCCGCGAGCAGTGCCGTGAGAGGCGTGTCCTCTGTCGCGGACACGTCCCGTCGCACTGACCACAGGAAGTTCGGCATGTCACCATCCGAAACGCCACGCCTGCTCACAGCGTTACACCTGCCTCGGCCAGGATCTGGGCCAGCCGCCGCAAGCCCCGGTGCGCGGCGACCCTGACAGCGCCCGGGCTGCGCCCCACGAGCTTCGCCACGGCGTCGGTGTCCAGCCCGGCGACCACCCGGAGCAGGATCACCTCAGCCTGCAGCCGGGGCAGCCCCGCCAGCAGCGACAGAGCCGACTGCGTGCCGAGGTGCTCCAGCACCACGTCCGCGGTGTCGTCCGTGCTCGGGAACAGCGCCACCGGCACGTCGTTCAGCGGCGCTTCCGGGCGCCGCGAGCGGCGGCGCCCGTCATCGATGGCGCGGCGGCGGGCTGTGGTGAACAGCCACGCCCGCCAGGCTGCCTCGTCTCCGCGAAACCCGGACAGGCCGCGTACGACGTTAACCCAGGTCTCTGCGGCGACGTCCTCCGCGGAATCGGGCGCGAGCACCCGCAGGTAGCGCAGCAGCGCGGGATTGGTATCCCGCCACAGCCGCGAGAACGCCTCCTCGTTTCCCTCCTGCGCGGCACCGAGCACCGCCGCGAAATCCTCGCCGATCACAGCGCCGAGTATCTGTGGCCCGGCCGCCCGGCCGCAGCCGATTTGCCCATCTTGGGCACAATAACCAGCCGGCCCGCACCCGCTCCGCCCGCTTGCCCGGGCGCCGCACGGCTACCGTCCGCCGATATCCTCACTCCAGATCTCGGGGAACCGTTCCTGAAATTCCCGCATAACTGCGGTGCACCGCTCATCTTCGAGCAGCACCACCGCCACGCCGTGGCTGGACAGAAAACCCAGGTCACCGGCGAAAGTCGCCGCTTCGCCCACGACCACGCGGGGAACCTGGAACAGCAAGATCGCGCCCGAGCACATCTGGCAGGGCGACAGCGTGGTGTAGAGGGTCATGCCGCGGTAGGACCCCTGCCTCCCAGCGTTGCGCAGGCACGACATCTCGCCGTGGGCGATGGGGTCGCCCGACTGCACCCTCTCGTTATGGCCCGAGGCGAGCAGCCGGCTGCCCGCTGCCAGCGCCGCGCCTACCGGGACACCACCGGCAGCCAGGCTGGCCCTCGCCTCCGCCAGCGCCACATCCATCATCCGGCTGTCAGCGGCCACGACCGACTCAGCTGCCATGGCGAAAGCCTACTCAGGCCAGGGTGCCACTCCATGTGGTGACATACCGCGTCACGCGACGGTCAGGCTGGCCGGCACAAGCGGCCCCGGATTGGGTGATCAGGGTGGGTAAGGCGGACTGGCGCCGGGACGTGATCGCGGTGGCGCGGCGCGCGACCTCGCGTGGGCTGAACGGCTTGATGACGTAGTCATCAGCACCGAGTTCGAAGCCACGTTCCACATCGTGTTCCCGTGCCTTGGCCGACAGCATGATGACCGGCATGGCCGCTGTTGCCGCGTTCCCCCGCCATCGCTCAAGCAGGTCCAGTCCCGAGTCCCCCGGCATGATGACGTCCAGCAACACCAGGTCGGGCACCCGGTCGGCAACCTCGCGCCACGCCTCATCCGCGTCGGACGCCTGGCGCACGTCGAATCCCCACTGCTCCAGTTCGTAGCTGACGAGTTCGCAGAGAACGGGGTCGTCATCGACCACGAGCACATAGGTCACGTCATCGCCTCGCCCCCGAGTGGCTCTGTCAGCCGGCCACCTTGCTCTCGACCCGCTGGAACTCCGTCCCCACGCATCCCAGGTCAGCTCAAGCCTACACTACAATTAGTAAGTATGACATTACTGTACGTAACGCTTACCGCATGTGGCACCCGCCGCCGGACGGTCTGGCGGATCAGCTCCCGCCCACTCCCAGCGCGGTCAGCAGCACCAGGGTGAGAGTCGAGCCCGCGAAGAGCCCGTGGGCGGCGACGATAACCACCGGGAAGTTGCCTTCCGGCGGCATCTCGCGGGCAAATTCACCCGCGCCGGCCGGCACGGGCACGGCGGGCCCGCGGTACACGGGGATCCAGCGGGCGAACATCGTGAAGCCAAGCGATGCGATCCCGAGCAGAATGTAAAATGCCGCCCACGCCAGCCCGTCGCGGTCGAGCAGGAGGTAGGCCACCCACACGACCAGGCCGCTCACGGCCAGGAATACGTGCCCCAAAATGACCGGCAGTGGCAGACGGCTGGCTGAGGTGCCCCGCCCCGTCACATCGTTCTCGATGAGCCATACCGCAAGCATGTAGAGCCCGCCAAGTGCGGTGACAAACCAGGTGATCAACGCGACGAACCCCACGGTCCCTCACTTCGGCGGACGATACGGTTCCGCGCTGGGTGGCGAGGGGGTGCTCGGCCTCCCCCGGCGGTAATGAGCACGAACGCTTTCCTGCCCGTGCCCGTATTGTCCAGGACCGCCGGCGGCCCGCGCTACCAGATCGGCGGATGCGTGCTCAGATCGATGGAAAGCGTTATCAAAATACCGGTGACTCGGAGTAGGTACCCCACTCTTCCCGCAGCACATCGCAGATTTCACCCAGGGTGGCCTCGGCCTGCGCGGCGGCCAGCATGGGCGGGATCATGTTCTCCCCCGACCGAGCTGCCGCGATCATCCCTGCGAGCGCCGCGCCGACGGCGGCCTGGTCACGTGCTGCGCGGCGGCGGGCCACGTCCGTCACCTGGTCCTGTTCGACCTGACGGCTAACCCGCAGGATTTCCAGCGGCTGGCCATTCGTCTCCGGGTAGCAGTTGACACCGACAACTTTCTTCTCCCCCTTCTCCACCTTCTGCTGATAGGCGAAGGATGCCTCGGCAATCTCGGAGGAAAACCACCCGGTCTCGATCCCGCGCAGGATCCCTGCCGTCATTGACCCGTCCGGGCTCATCGCGCGGATACGGGCGAAAATCTCCTCAGCCTCGGACTCGAGCCGGTCGGTGAGGGCCTCCAGGTACCACGAGCCGCCAAGCGGGTCGGCGACGTTGACCACACCGGTTTCCTCCATGATCACTTGCTGGGTACGGACGGCGATCTCCGCGGCCCGCTCGCTCGGCAGCGCCAGCACCTCGTCAAGGGCGTTGGTGTGGAGCGAGTTCGTGCCGCCAAGCACGGCGGCGAGTGCTTCGATGGCGGTCCGCACCACGTTGTTGTCGGGCTGCTGCGCGGTGAGCGACACCCCGGCCGTCTGGGTGTGGAACCGCAGCCACTGGGCACGCTCGGTCCGTGCGCCATAGGTGTCGCGCAGCCACCGTGCCCAGATCCGCCGCGCGGCGCGGAACTTGGCGATCTCCTCGAAGAAGTCGATGTGGGCGTCGAAGAAGAACGACAGGCCAGGTGTGAAGGTCTCCACGTCGAGGCCTCGTGAGAGCCCGAGCTCCACATAGCCGAACCCGTCCGCCAGCGTGAAGGCGAGTTCCTGTGCGGCCGTGGAACCGGCCTCCCTGATGTGGTAGCCCGACACTGACAGCGGCTTGTACGCCGGGATCTCCCGCGCGCAATACTCCATCAGGTCCCCGATGAGCCGCAGGTGAGGCTCGGGCGGGAACAGCCACTCCTTCTGGGCGATGTACTCCTTGAAGATGTCGGTCTGCAGGGTTCCGTCCAGCGCGGAGATATCGGCGCCCTGCCGCTGCGCCGCCGCCAGGTACATGCAGAACACCGGTACCGCCGGCCCACTGATCGTCATCGAGGTGGTCACGTCTGCGAGCGGTATGCCGCCGAAGAGCGTGTCCATGTCCGCAGCCGAGTCGATCGCCACGCCGCAGTGGCCGACCTCACCGGCCGACCGGGCGTCATCCGAATCACGCCCCATGAGTGTGGGCATGTCGAAGGCGACGGACAGTCCGGTGCCGCCAGCGTTCAGCAGCATCTTGTAACGCGCGTTGGTCTGGTGAGCGTTACCGAACCCAGAGAACTGCCGGATGGTCCAGGCCCGGCCGCGGTAGCCGGCGGGGTAAAGACCACGGGTGAACGGGTACTCGCCGGGCCAGCCAATCCGCTCGAACCCGGGGACGACGGCACCGGGTGGCGGGCCGTAGACGGCGTCGACGTCCACGCCGGACAGCGTGGTGAAGTCCGCGTCGCGGCGGCGGGTGGCCTCGTACCGGCGCTGCCAGCGCTGCCTTCCCGCCTCGGCTGCCGCTGCCTGCTCCTGTCCCATGGGCGATCCTCCCGCGACGTGCCCTGGCGGCCATGACCTGGCCCAGGGAGCTAAATAGTAGGACGTCCTACTATCTTTCCCAGTCTAGCCGGGCGCCCGGTCCCGGTCACAACCAAAGAAGCCCGCGGGACGTCTCAGTAGTGTCCGGGCAGCGCGGGGGACTGCCCGGGCGCCCCGGCATCTTCTGGCACGGAAGTGTGGTAGACCATTGCAAGCCCGACTTGTCAACGTGGCCGGCTCCTCGGCGACGGCCAGCGTCGGGAACTTGCATGATCCGTGGGTGGCACCCGCGGGCACCACCAGCCGGGGGGACGTTGTGGGCACGTTCCGCGCCAGTGACCGGGCTGCGGCGGAGGAACTGTTCAACGCGTGCTACCCGCGGCTCGCGGGCTGGATCCGGCGGCTGGTGGACGACGACGAAACCGCCCACGAAATCGCTTCGGAGGCATTCACCCGGCTGCTGGCCCGCTGGACGTCGCTCGACAGCCCGCATAGTTACCTCTACATGATCGCCACGAACCTCGTGCGCGACCACTGGCGCAAAACCGGCCGGGAGCGGCGTGCCTTGCGGGCGGTGGGAAACACCCAGGCAGAGCAGGTGTATCACCCGGCCGAGGATGTGGACGTGCGTGCCCTCATCCAGACCCTGCCCGACCGGCTGCGCCAGCCGTTCCTGCTCCACTACTACGCCGGGTTCCCGGTACGGGAGGTGGCCGCTCTCCTCGGGCGCCCGGAAGGCACGGTCAAGGCCGACCTGTTCCACGCACGGGCCCGGCTCCGGGCCGCCCTGGGGGAAACTCATGCCTGAATTCCGCGACGACCTGGACGCCTGGCTGCATGGGCACGTCCAGCCGCTCTTGCCGCCGCCGGGCACCTTCGAGCTGGTCAGAAAACGGGCCCGGCGGCGCAAGGTGAGGCGAGTAGCGCTGTCGGTGGCTGCCACGGCGGCCGTGGTGGCCGTCGCCGCGACCGTTCCGCAAGTTCTGGTGTCACAGTTCAGCTCGGGCCGGGAGACACCCAGCGCCTTGGTCGGCCGGGGCCACACGCCCGGCAGTTCCACGGCCCCGGGCAGCACGCCGACGTCCCCTCTCGCCACCGGGCAAACCCCAGTTACCACGGCACCGGCGTTTGCGCCGGTCCCGACGCCCTTCTCGCCAGCCTCAGTGACCTTCGTGGGTGACCCCACCGGTGACCGCACCGGCTGGGTGATCGGCCAGGCGGGGATCCCGGGCCAGTGCGCCACGCAATACTGCACGTCGATCGCCCGCACCGATGACGCGGGCAAGACCTGGTACGGCGTCCATGCGCCGGTCACCGGGCCCCCGTACGGCTCCCACGGCGTGGGCCAGATCCGGTTCCTCGATCGTGACAACGGCTGGGCGTTTGGCCCCCAGCTGTGGGCCACCCACGACAGCGGCCAGAGTTGGCGGCGGATCGGAACTCGCGGGATGAGGGTGACTGCCCTGGAGACCCGTGGCAACCGCGCGTTCGCCGTGTGGGCGCAATGCAGCGGCGCGGGACCGGACTTCGCCGCCGACTGCACCAATTTCGTGCTTTACTCCGCCTACGCCAGCAGCGACAATTGGACGCCGGTCGCTGGCACCTGGTCCGATCTCAGCTTGATCGGCACCGCCGGTTCAGCCGCCCTGGTGCTCACCGAGACCGCGGGGTATCTGCTGCCCCCGGGGGGCGTACTGTTCAGCGGCCCGATCTCCGGCTCGGGAACCTGGCAGCCGACGACGGGCGCCTCGGCACCGCGGAAGGTCCCCTGCGATCCTGGCGCCGCCCAGCCGAACGGCCAGCCGTCGCAGGCGATGATCGCCTCCACCGGGCCGCAACCTTATCTGGCGTTGCTGTGTGCGGGCACTCCGGCGGGCACGACGCAGACCAAGACGCTCTATTACTCCGCCGACGGCGGGAAGACATGGCAGCCAGGCGGAGCGGTTCCCGGCACGGGAGTGGCCATGTCACTTTCCGGCAGCCCTTCCGGCGGCCTCGTGCTGGCGACGAACCAGGGCATCGAGACAGCTGGCAGCGTCACCGGCCCCTGGCAGCCGGCCGGGGGCTCACTGCCAGCGGGTGGGTTCGCGTACGTGGGGATGACCACCGCGAACCAGGGTGTCGCGGTCCCGGATGATGCGGGCCTGCATGCGGTGTGGTTCACCTACGACGGCGGCATGCGCTGGCGGAAGTCCCCGGTCAGGTAACCGCAGGGCGGGGCGCGAAGTCGCCCGCCGCCACCCGCAGCCCGCGCAGCAGCGCGAACAGCTCACCCAATTCGGCCGCGTCATAGCCGCCCATCCCGAACCGGGCGCCCATCAGGTCGGACGTGGACCGGGCCATCACTTCCCGGCCCTGCGGGGTGATCTCGGCCAATTTCCCCCGGCCGTCACTGGGGTGGGGACGCCGCCGGACAAAGCCCTGCTTCTCCAGCCGGGCGATGGTGTTGGTGACGCTGGTGGGATGGACCATCAGCCGCTCACCGATCACGCGCAGCGGCAGCGCCCCCTGGCGGCTGAACGAGAGCAGCACCAGCGCCTCGTACCGGGCGAACGTGAGCCCTCTCGGCCGGAGCACCCCATCGAGCTCGGCGAGCAGAATCTGCTGCGCCCGCATGATCGAGGTGACAGCCGCCATGGCATCCGCCGGGCCGAATCTTTCTTCCCAAATCTGTGCCGCCCGCTCGATGGGATCGAACGGCAGGTCCAGGCGCTTCGCCACACGGACACGCTACCCGGAGGCTGCGCGCCAGGACGGCGTCCCCGATTATGAACCGGCCCGGGGAATGTGATTACTTATCGTGATCCAATCAGCGCGTTCAGCTATATTTCCCTGGTAGAAGACCTGCAGGATCCGTTTGGGGGACGTGGCGCTGTGGGCGCGACGGGGGGAATGTGGTTTCCGGTCTTGCCAGGACGCAGCCGAGCCCGGTGGTCGCCGCAGGTGTGGGCGCACGCCGGCGCCGGGGCTGGGCCCTGCGCTCGGTGAGCTTGCGGCTGGACCAGCAGCACTCAGGGAGAATCGTGGGGATCGCCGCCAGGCAGCCGGCGGCGTCTGCTGCTTTCGCTGGCCTGCTGACCGGCCGGGTCCGTCCTGCCCACGGTGAATTGCGGGTGCTCGGTGAGGATCTGACCACTGCCGCCGGCCGCGCGGCTGTCCGGCCGCACGTTGGGGTGGCCCGCAAGCCGGGCCGGGCCGGGCCGGGATTGCGGGTCCGCGGCCTCGTGCAGCGCGCCGCCCGGCTGGCCCGTATTCCGCGGGCTGACCGCGAGCAGCGGACCGAGGCCATCCTGGCGCGGCTCGCGCTAACCCCGTGGGCGGACATGCCCGTCAGGTCGGCCCCGCGGGTCATCAGCCGCCGCGCCGGGCTCGCCGCCGCGGCCGTGCACCAGCCAGGGTTGCTGCTCCTCGACTGTTTGCTCGACGGCCTCACTCCCCGCGAGCTGGACAGCCTCGCTGATGGCGTGCGGGACCTGGCCTGGGACATGGCCGTCATCGCGACCGGCCGCGATGTGTCGGCCCTTGGGTTCGCCTGCGACCAGGTGCTCACGCTTTCGCACGGGATCCTGACAGCACCCTTAGCGCTGCGCCGGCCCGCCGGCGCGGCAGCCCGCCCGGCGAAGGCGAGCCACTAAGCTGCCGCTCATGGACTGGAGCCTGCTCGCGTGCGGGGCCAATGGCCATGTCACGTTTGCTCCAGACGACCCCGCGCTCCGCGACCGCCTCAGCGTGCACACGCGCGCGGGTGCGGCCTGGCGCTGCCTGCGGTGCGGGGCGTTCGTGACCGGGGAACCGACGGCTACTGGCGAGACCGCTTCCGCCCCCGCAGTCCGTCGCGACGATGAGTTGCGCAGCGCCTTCATCCTGCGTTTTTTTGCGGCCGAACGATTTGTGCGTGCCGTCGTCTTCCTCGTGCTTGCCTACGTGTTGTGGCGTTTTCACTCCTCCCGGGCCTCTGTCGAGCAAGCGTTCAACCGGGATCTCCCGGAGGTACGTGAGTTCATGCGCCAGCTTGGCTTCAACGTCGACCACTCCAAGCTGCTGGGCTTCATCCAGCATGCCTTCACCCTCAATGCCCGCACCCTGGCCTGGCTGACCCTCGGCGCCGCGGGATACGCGCTGATCGAGCTGATCGAGGGAGTGGGGCTGTGGCTGCTCAAGCGGTGGGGTGAATACTTCGCGATGGTGGCTACCTCGGTGGGCATCCCGTATGAGATCTATGAGTTGTCGGCCAAAGTCACCGTGCTCCGGGTCGTGGCATTCCTGATCAACCTGGCGCTTGTGCTCTACCTCGTGCTGACGAAGCGGCTGTTCGGCGCCCGCGGCGGCAAAGCCGCCTACGAGGCGCGGCTCCGCAGCGAATCCCTCCTCCAGGCAGAAATCGATGCCCTTGCCGCAGAAACCCTCGACGCGGAAACCCTCAACGCAGAAGCAGAAGCAGAACCACGGAGCAGGTCAGCCGCAAGAACGGCGGGCACAGCGAGCCCCGCACCGGACCCGCACCCACCACCAAACCCCCATCAGGCGACCAGGCGTCACCCTCCACAAGATCACCCAGACACGGGCTAACCGCCTCACCCCCGCCGCCTCACCCCCGCTGCCTGGACGCCAAGGCGACGAGTTCATCGGCGGCGGTGAAGGGATCGGTTTCGCCAGCGGCGACCTGGCCCGCCAGCACATCCAGCCGGTCATCGCCGGGCAGCCCCCCTACCCTTTTGCGCAGTTCGGCGACGGCGATCGCGGCGATTTCCTCCCGTGCGCGGGCATGCCGCCTGGACTCGCGCGCCCCTGAGGCATCCAGCCAGTCCCAGTGCTCCTGCACCTTGGCGGCCAGGTCAGCGATCCGCTCGCCCTTCACCGCAGTGGTGGTCACGATCGGGGGTTTCCAGTCACCCTCGCTGCGGCGGGCCATGGCGATCATCGTGCGCAGATCCCTGACCGCCTCCTGAGCACCAGGTTTGTCCGCCTTGTTCACGACGAACACGTCGCCGATCTCCAGGATCCCCGCCTTGGCCGCCTGGATCGCGTCCCCCATGCCCGGTGCCACGATCACCAGCGTGGTGTCGGCGAGCGAAGCGATCTCCACCTCCGCCTGCCCCACCCCGACCGTCTCCACGAGCAGCACGCTGAACCCTGCGGCATCAAGCAGCCGCAGCGCCTGCGGGGCCGCTGCCGACAGGCCCCCCAGATGGCCACGGCTGGCCATGGACCGGATGAACACGTCCGGGTCCGTCGCATGGCCCTGCATCCGAACCCGGTCACCAAGCAGTGCACCGCCCGTGAACGGAGATGTGGGATCGACAGCCAGCACCGCGACCCGGGCGCCGCCCTTGCGGTAGGTGGCTACCAGGGCGCTGGTGACCGTGGACTTGCCGACGCCTGGAGCGCCGGTCAGGCCGATTACCCGGGCCTGGCCGGTCAGGGGCGCCAGCGCTGTCATGAGGGGCCGAAGCCCGGCGGCTCCGTTTTCAACCAGCGAAACCAGCCGGGCGAGCGCACGCGGGTCGCCCGCGCGCGCCCGGTCAAGCGCCTCCGCCACGCCGCCCGCGCTCCCCTCCCGCACGCCCGCCCGGTCACCTGCTCCCGGCTGCTCCCTTTCTTCCGCTTCTTCCTCGCGGGCGTGGGAGCCAGGATCAGGCACGCCCGTCTGGCGTGGGCACGCGCAGCACCAGGGCGCTGCCCTGGCCGCCGCCTCCGCACAGTCCCGCCGCTCCCAGGCCGCCACCTCGCCTGCGCAACTCGTGCACGAGATGGAGCGCGATCCTCGCGCCTGAGGCCCCGATCGGATGTCCGATCGCGATGGCACCACCGTTGACATTGACCTTCTCGGGGCCAACGCCGAGTTCCCGCATCGATTGCAGCACGACGGACGCGAAGGCTTCGTTGATCTCGATCAAATCAAGATCGGTCACGGCGAGCCCGGCCTTGCCCAGCGCCTTACCGATGGCGCGCGATGGCTGCGATTGGAGCGAATTGTCCGGGCCTGCCACTGTGCCATGCGGGCCCACCTCTGCCAGTACGGTGAGGTCACGCGCCGCCGCGGCCTCGGCGGACATCACCACCACCGCCCCGGCCCCGTCCGAGATCTGCGAGGCCGAGCCGGCCGTGATGGTGCCACTCGGTGAAAAGGCCGGCCGCAGCTTGGCGAGCGACTCGGCGGTTGTGTCGGACCGCACGCCCTCATCGGTGTCGAACGGCGCCGGCTCGCCCCGCCGCTGCGGAACCGGCACCGGAACGATCTCGTCAGCGAGCAGGCCATCCTTGATCGCCGCCGCCGCGCGCTGGTGGGACATGGCCGCGAACTCGTCCTGCTCCGCCCGCCCTATACCGAGCCGGTCATTGTGGGCGTCGGTCAACTGGCCCATCGGTGTGTGGTCGAACGGGTCAGTCAGGCCATCGAGAGCCATGGCGTCGATCACTTCCACGGCACCGTACTTGTGCCCGGCCCGCAGCGCTGGCAGCAGATGAGGGGCCCGCGTCATCGACTCCATGCCGCCAGCCACCACGATGTCGAACTCGCCCGCGCGGATGAGCTGGGACGCGAGCGCGATCGCGTCAAGCCCGGACAGGCACACCTTGTTGATGGTGAGTGCCGGCACGGTCATCGGGATGCCTGCCGCTACCGCGGCCTGCCGTGCGGGAATCTGGCCGGCACCCGCCTGCAGGACCTGGCCCATGATCACGTACTGGACATCGTCGCCGCTGATACCGGACCGCTCCAGCGCAGCTTTGATCACGATGCCGCCGAGATCGGCGGCGGTGAAATCCCTGAGCGATCCGAGCAGGCGGCCAACCGCCGTCCGGGCGCCACCGGTGATTACCGCTTCTGGCATGGCTTCCCTCCGCTGCAGCTCCCGCCCCGCATGGGGGCAGGGGCGGGACGTCTGCCACGATACCGATGGGCTGGCGGGACGGGCCGAGGGAGGCAACCGTGCTGGACCGGATCGACCACGTGGGGATCGCCTGCCGTGACCTCGCAACCACGATCGCCTTCTATGAATCGGCATTTGATCTCACGGTGACCAGCCGTGAGGTAAATGAGGCCCAGGGTGTCAGGGAGGCGATGCTGCACGTGTCCGACGCGCCCGCCGGTGCGTCCTGGATCCAGTTGCTGGAGCCGCTCGGCCCCGATACGCCGGTCGGGCGGTTCATCGCCCGGCGGGGTGAGGGCATCCACCACATTGGCTACGGAGTGGCAGATATCACGGCGGCGCTGGAGGCGATCGGGGCCCGGGGGGTACGCCTGATCGACCAGCGGCCCAGGCACGGATCGATGGGTGCCTCGATAGCCTTCCTGCACCCGGCGGATATGGGCGGGGTGCTGACCGAACTTGTCCAGGCAGCGGGCTCGTGAGCGGCGAAAATGCGCCGTTTCGCGGACAAGAACGGATGGAGCGCACGGCTCACGTTCCCCCGGCGCGCACCCAAGATGGGTGAAAAAGTGAATCTGGTACAACGGGAAAAGTGAACCCGGCGTCATAGCGTACGCAACGGGAGTACGCTGCCAGAAATTGGGCGAGCGGTTCTCGCATGGCCGAGTCGGCGCGGCGACGGGTTGCTAAGGCACCTGCCCGTCGGAAGGTCGCGAGATACTCGTCTACCCGCAGGTCCCCCCCCGTCTAGCCAGGATCAAGCCACATGCAGCCTGAAATCGACGCCCAGCTCAGCAACTTCCACGTAGACGACCCGTCACGCGACTTCCCGAGAGTCATGCGCGGGTACGACCAGCACGCGGTCGATGAGTACCTCAAGCGGGTCGACGGTGACCTCCACGGGTACCGCGAATCGCTCCACGCGAAGGAACTCGAGCTGGCCGAGGCGCACCGCCAGCTCCGGGAGCAGGAGCGCCCAACCTATGCGGGCCTTGGTTCCCGCATCGAGCAACTGCTCCGACTCGCCGAGGAACAGGCCACCGAGATTGTCCAGGAGGCCCGCTCGGCAGCGAATGAGCTGCAGGCCGCCGCCAAGGTGGACGCGGCTGAGCTGCGCGCCGCTGCCGAGAACGAAGCGGCGGAACTGCGGGCGCTCGCCAAGCGGGAGACGGATGACCTGCGCGGCTCGGCCGAGCGGGAGGCGGACGCGATCAGGACGAGCGCACGCCGCGAGTCCGATGAGCTGACCTCGACCACCGAGCGCGAGGTCGCCAAGCTCCGCGCCATCGCCGACCACGAGGTGGCGGAGAAGCGCGCTGGTGTCGAGCGTGACATCGCCAAGCTCCGCACCACCACGGAGCGCGAGGTCGCCCAGCTGAAGGCATCCGCCAAGAGGGAGCGTGATGAGATCCTCACCACCTCCAAGCGCCAGGCGGATGAGATGCGGACCCAGGCGCAGCGCATCCGTGAGGAGAGCGAAGCGCAGCGGGCCCAGGCCGAGGCCGAGTTCGAGATCCAGCTCGCCACCCGCCGTGAGGAGTCGGAGCGGCAGGAGGCAGAACGCCTGGCGGGAGCGCAGGCAGCGACCCAGAAGCTGGTCACGGAAGCCGAGCAGCGTGCCGCCACGGCGGAACAGCGTGCCGCCAAGGCCAGCGCACAGGCGGACCAGACCCGGCGCGACGCCGACCAGCACTCCAAGCAGCTCGTCGGCAACGCCAAGAAGAACGCCGACCAGATCGTCGCCCAGTCCAAGGCCCAGGCGGACCAGCTCCTGGCCGACACTAAGAACGAGATCGAGCGCCACCGCGTAGCGGCCCAGCGTGAGGTCGATGAGCTGACGAAGCAGAAGGAGAGCATCTCCTCTCACCTCGCTCAGATCAGCCAGCTGCTCGGCACGCAGATGCCAGGCCTGGACGCACTCAAGGCCGGCGCCCGCGCCTCCGTCGCGGCCGGCCAGGCACCCAAGGCCGTGGCTGCCCCAGGGCCAGCCCACGCGAAGCGGGAAGAACAACCGCGTCAGGGCGGAGCACCCGCTCAGGCCGGCAAGCAGCCCGTTCCGGCAAAGGCTGCCAAGGGCAACGAAGAGGACTGGTGGACTGAGTAGCCTCAGCGCAACGACGAACACCTATGGCTGAGGGGCCGGCGCTCACGCGCCGGCCCCTCAGCCATTTTGCTGCGAATGCGTCTGGGCCGGTTTCAGCGGTACTCGCGAAGAACAACCTCCGCTGCTCAGCAGCTTGGCTCAGCCGAGGGCTGTCTGACCGCCGTCGACGACGAGCACCTGGCCGGTCATGTAGGAGGAGGCGTCACTGGCCAGGAAGACCGCCGGACCAGTCATCTCTTCCGCCCGCCCCCAGCGCCGCATGGGCACCGATGCGACGGTGGCCTTCCCCGCCGTTTCGTCTTCCCACAGATCGCGGTTCAGGTCGGTGGCAGTCCAGCCCGGGCACAGTGCGTTGACGCGCACGCCGTGCGCTGCCCATTCGGTCGCGAGCGACTTCGTGAGCGAGATCAAGCCTGCCTTGGCCGCGCCGTAAGGGGCGAGCATCGGCGAGCCGATCAGTCCGGCCACCGAAGCGACGTTTATGACGGAGCCCTGGCCACGTTCCGCCAGGTGCCCGCCGAGTTCGTGGCACACGTACATGGCGGAGGTCAGGTTGAGCCTGATGAGCTTCTCCCATCCTGTCAGCCGCAGGTCCAGGAAGGGCACCACGAAGTTGGACCCGCCCGCGTTGTTGACCACGATGTCCACGTGACCGAGCCGTTCGATGGCTGCTGCGGCCGCTCCGGCCACCGCCTCCTGCTGGGTGACGTCGGCGGGGATGACGAATGCCTTGCGGCCACGGTCGGTGACGCGCGCGGCGGTGGCGGCCAGACCTTCTTCGCTGCGTGCCACCAGGGCCACGTCCGCTCCCGATTCCGCGAGCGCGACCGCGATCTCCTGGCCGATGCCGCGGGACGCGCCAGTGACGAATGCCTTCTTGCCAGTCAGGTCGAAGAGGCTCACTCTCAGTCCTTCCACTCGGTGGGAAGTGGCCACGCCTCCGGGTTGACCCGGCGGACGATTTCCCCCAGAACGATGCGCACCGACGGCTCACCCAGCCAGAGATGTTTGGCCCGTTCCACTGCCACCAGTTCCGCCTGCGGGACCCGTGCGAATCGTTCCCGCGCCGGGCCAGGCCGCAGGTAGTCATCGAGTTCGGGGACCATGACCAGCATGGGCTTGCCTGAGGCTGCCCAGGCGTCAAGGTCTGCGTCGCATGCACGGATCAGCGGGGGTGACAGCAGGATCGCCCCCTCCACCGCCGGGGCGTTGCCCCACCTGAGCGCCAGTTCCGTGCCGAACGACCAGCCCAGCAGCCAGAGCCTCGGCAGCCCGGCGGCGGTGCACCAGGCGATGGCGGCGGCCACGTCGTCGCGTTCTGCGTCTCCCCCACCGAATTCGCCTTCGCTGCGGCCCTGCTCGGAGGCGGTGCCGCGGGTGTTGAAACGTAGCACCGCCAGATCGGCGAGCGCGGGCAGCCGGTAAGACGCCTTGCGGATCAGGTGGCTGTCCATCATTCCGCCGTGGGTGGGCAGTGGATGAAGGCAGACGAGGGTGGCGACCGGGTCCCGGGCCGCGGGCCGTGCCAGCTCGCCGACCAGCGAAAGCCCGTCCGCGGTGCGCAAGGTGATCCGCTCACGCCGCGCGGGCAGCACCGTGCTCGCCCTGATTTCCGGCACCCCGCGCCTCACCTGCCTCCCCGGCGGCTGGGCGGGTGGCGTTCCAGCCGCCCCTTCCAGCAGGGACTGTGCCAGTGCCTGCGCTCAGCCAGTCCCGGCGTGTAGGCCGGCCACACCACCACGTGAGCGGTGCCAGGCCGGATCTCCTGATCGCAGCCCGGGCACCGGTATGTCTTCCCAGCCGCGGCACCGGGGGTGGCCCGGACCATCCATTCCCCATCGGGTGCCGACTCGATTCGCTCCGGGCCAAGCCGGAGCGCCGGCCCCTCGGAATCCGTTTCTCCACCGGCTTGGGCAGTTCGCCCCCGTGCCAGACCCCCGCGCGGCTTGCGCGGGATTTCCGCTGGCAGACGCCGGGCTTTGCGTGGGCTCACGGGCGTCACTGTAGGGCATCGCACCCGGCCGCTCATCCCGCGGTCATCAGTAAGGCGGGCTCGGGATGGAACGCCATGCGGCGGCGGCATGCTATTGCCCGTTTCGGCCTTAACGCCATACAACGCCCCGGTTCCCGCGCGGCTGCGTGGAGGCGATCAGCAAGGTGATGGTCAGAGCGGATTCTCCGTCGTCAGCGAGCCCAACCCTGTCCACCTCGATCCTGACCCTGTCCACCTCGATCCCGCCTGACCGCTCGCAGCCTTGCCTGATCCCTGTCGCTCGCGCCAGTCCGTGATCATCGCCCCGGTACCGTCCAGGGTCCGTGATCGACCGGCCGACGGGAAGGGCAAGAAAGGAGCAGCTCATGAGGCGACTGTTGGTGACCCTCCCGGTTGCCACGCTCTTTATCGGGCTTGGATTGGCCCCTGCTGTGTCTGCGGGTACCAGCCATGTGAAGAAGCCCGAGTGCGCGGACAACGCAGCCATCTGTGCCGAGGTATACAAGTCCATCGGCTACCAGAATGGCTACACGGGCCACGATGAGCCCTCTCTGCTCTTCTACTCCGGCACCGCAGGGTCGGGGAATGACATGACCTACCAACTGACCCTGCCGAAGGATCCGCCTACCCGCCAACCCAGAACGGGACCGGCGGAACGTTCAACTTCCAGCTCCACCCAACGTTCTGGTTCGGAATGGCAATCTGCAACGACCAGTCCGCCCCAAACCCAGGAGGTAGCTCGGTCGGGCCGAATGTTCTCTGCAAGCCCGACAGCGACACGGACATCTACAACAGCTCCGACCCGTCGAAGTCGCACCACATCGGGTTGCACCCGGGCACGGCATTCATGGAGATGCAGATCTACCCGCCAGGCTGGGTACCGTTCCAGTCCGGTGGCATCAGCTGCGACGCCCATCAGTGGTGTGCGGCACTTGTCATCTGGAGTCTCGCCCAGAACCAGAACACCGGCAAATCTCTCAACACCCGGTGCGCGTCGATCACCGGTGTCGAGTACCCCAACTTCGCGTTCATTACCAAAGACGGCGTACCCCAGGCCCCGGCCAACCCCGTCGATGCGACAGCGGCCACCTTCACCCCCAACTCGTCCAAAGACCTCTTCATGAACTCAGGGGAAAACTCAGGGGGATGCTGTAACTGTCGGCTTCAGAGACAGCGCAAGCGGCCTCGTCGTGACGATGAATGACCACACGTCCGGTCAGACGGCCCGAACACCACCGAGGATGCCATGCTGCACCCAAGCCCCCGTGGTGGTAACCAGCCCGGTGACGAACGGCAGTAATTACCAGCAGGCTGCCTTCGAAGCCGATCTGCCACGTATCGAGCGCTCGGACTTCGGCGGAGCCTGCAGCGGAAGCACGGGACCGAACTGCGTGAACCCGCCTCCGGGCGCCACGTTCTACCCATCTACAGCACAACCACCGTCGGCACGAGCTGTGCTTGGCAGCTTGGCGGTACGAACATCCCCGGTACCACCAACACCTTTGGCGGATCGTCGGCGACCGAGTATGGCCAGCAGCTTCTCAAGCTGGCCTATCCATCCGTCGGCGGACCCGTCTTCGTCTACGAAGATTTCCGCAACATCCTCTCCACCAACCCCTGCCCGTCGACCTGAGCCGCGTCAGCGGTGCCCTGCTCAGCTCACTCAGTGAGCTGGGCAGGGCCACGGGAGCTCAGCGAGAGCTGAGCAGCGGCCCTGACCGGGGAGAGGCCCGTCACACCGGGCTGCGGCCCTGACCGGGGGGCGCGCCGTCACACCGGGCTGCCCCCCGGTCCCGCCGCCAGGCGCCGCTCTTAACTCACGCCGTAGCCGTGGGGCCGCTACAGTAACCTCCCGTGCGGCTCGTTATCGCCCGGTGCACCGTGGACTACGTGGGACGGCTAACCGCCCATCTGCCGTCCGCACTCCGGCTCCTCATCGTCAAGGCTGACAGCTCGGTCCTGGTTCACTCCGACGGCGGTTCCTACAAGCCGCTCAACTGGATGCCGCCGCCGTGCCGGCTGGAGGAAGCTCCCGGCTCCTGGCGGGTGATCAGCAAAGGCGGCGAGGAACTGCGGATCACGGTCGAGGAGATCCTGCATGACTCCAGCCATGAGCTGGGAGTCGATCCAGGGCTCGTCAAGGACGGTGTGGAAGCCCACCTGCAGGAGCTACTGGCTGCGCAGGTGCATGTCCTTGGCGATGGCTGGCGGCTGGTCCGCCGGGAGTTCCCCACCGCGATCGGGCCGGTGGACCTCATGTGCCGGGACGCCGGCTCAGCGGCGATCGCGGTGGAGATCAAGCGGCGTGGTGACATTGACGGGGTTGAGCAGCTGACCCGCTACCTCGACCTGCTCAACCGCGATCCGTTGCTCGCGCCTGTGCGCGGGGTGTTCGCCGCCCAGGAGATCAAGCCCCAGGCAAAGGTGCTCGCGGAAGACCGCGGCATCCGGTGCGTCACCCTCGACTACGATGCCCTGCGCGGTGCCGAGGATGGCTCCCTGCGGCTGTTCTGACCCCGTTCGCGGCGAGATTTCCCGCTTGTGGAGAACCAGTGGTGCGCGCCACAGTGTCCAGTTGCGGGCCTGATGCCCGGGGAATCTTGCGAAACCTGTTTTGACCTCGAAAGAAGTTCTGCTCGAATTGTTCATCCTGCTGCGGTCCGGCTGGTTACGATGCGCTGTTATGGCCCTTGACCAAGAGGCCGGCTCGGCGCTGCCGGTCCGCACCTCCCGTTACCGCCGCACCGGGCGCCACTCCAGCCCGCACCAGTTGTCGCTGCCTTCTGATGCGCCAGCGCTGGTAATCGCGGTTCCCGGGGCTGCAAACCCGGTGAGCGACGACATCGCTTACGGTGTTGCAAACCTCGCCAGCTCATCCTGCCCAGGTGCCGACGTCCGCATCGGCTACGTCGGGGGCCGCAAGCACCATCTTGCCGAGGTTCTCCACGACGTCCTGGGTGAGGGCAGGCCACCAGCGGTAATCGTCCCGCTGCTGGCATTTCCGCATCCAGAGACCGATGCCGCGATCGCGAGGATCGCTTCGACGGCAGGCGGGCCCGTGGTGGTCGCTGGCCACCTCGGACCGCATCCACTGCTGGCGGAAGCCGTCCACGTGCGCCTCGCCGAGGCCGGTCTGGCCCGCGCGGGCAGAGCCGGCCGGATCAGCATCGTGACCGCTGCCGACGGGCTCATCGTCGGTGCTGCCGGCAACCAGGTGACCGTCCAGGCAGCCGGAGTAGTGGCGGTCCTGATGGCGTCTCGGCTGACGCTTCCCGTCGCCCCCGCATCCTTGACCGATCAGGGCAGTCTCATGGAGGCCACCAACCAGCTACGGGCTGCGCGCGTGGCACGCGTTGCCGTGGCGCCGTGCGTGATCGGGCCGGAACTGCCGCCGGGCACGTTGGAGGCCATCACGGCACGCACCGGAGCGGCGTGCGCGCGCCCACTGGGCGGTCATCCCACGGTTGGCCAGCTCGTAGCAATCCGGTACGGAGCCGCCCTGGCCGACCCGAGGATGGCCAGCATCACCGGCCTGCAATTAGGCGTGCCGACCGACCCGGAGGTGCTCGCACGACGGTAACGCGGCCCGGTTGCGGCGGCGTATACGACGGGGCGGTCAGGTATCCAGCACCGCGGCGTTGACGGCGCGGGCGGCAGCGGCGAGTTCGGGGACCTCGACCACGGTGACCCCCGCCTCCCGAAGCAGCGTTGCGCCGCCCCCAGCGGCGAACACCGGCGGCTCGAGCCACGCAATCACCACCCGGCGGACGTCGGCCGCGATGATGAGCTCAGCGCAGGGGCGCGGCCGGGAGGCCCGATAGCGGCACGGCTCCAGGGAGCTGTAAAGGGTGGCCGCGCCCAGCCCAAGCGCAGCCACACCGCCGCCCGCGCCCCTCCCGGCATCGGCACCGGTCCCGGCGTCAGCCCAGGTCCCGGCATCAGCACCACTCCCAGCGCCCGGGCCGGTCCCGGCATCAGGGCGCGCACCGCGCAGGGAACGAGCCTGGGTTTTGCCATGCAGTTTGGCCAGGGCAGCTTCCTCGGCGTGGTCGTGCGGGTCGCTCTCCCGGGAGTAACCGGTGGCCAGCACCGACCCGTCGGCGCCGACCAGGACCGCTCCGACGGCGAACGCCGTCTGCGACGGCGGGCAGCGCCTCGACAGAGCGATCGCCTGCTCCAGCCACCGCCGGTCTGCATCGGTCGCCGCAGGCCCGCTGCCAGGCTCAGTCATCCGTGCCGCCAGCACCCGTCCCGGCCGAGCAGGTAGCGCAGCAGCACCACGTCGTCGAGCCGGCGCACGTCGGTGAGCTCCATGGGCCGGCCGGGACCAAACGGGTAACTCGCCGGCGCAGCAAAACGCGGAGCGCCAGCATCCCCCACAAAGAACGGCGCAACCACCAGCTGGAGCTCATCAACAAGCCCCTCAGCCAGGAGCTCAGCGCCCAGCCTGGCCCCACCTTCGACCAGCAAGCGGCCGATTCCGCGGCCTGCCAGGTGCTCCAGAACAGCCCCGAGCGGCAGTGGCGGGGGCAGGGGGGTTACTTGCGCCAGATCGTTCAGTGTGTTCTGAATTTTGACGGCCAGCGGGGCGGGGCAGTACACCAGCCGCAACAGTCCCGGGGGCCCGGCAAAGAACGCCGCGCCCGGGTCAAGGTCGCCGCTGGCGGTGACGGTCACCCGCGCTGGCTCCGGGGGCAGCCCCCGGGCCGTGCGGGCCGCCCGGTGCGCTGGTGAGCGGATCCGCAGCCGTGGGTTGTCCCGGCGGATCGTGCCAGCGCCCACCATGATCGCGTCCGATCGGGCCCGCTCGCCGTCCACCCGGTCGAGGTCCGCACTGCCGGACAAGATCAGCCGCCCAGGCCCGGCCGAGTCTAGGCAGCCGTCGACCGACATCGCGCAGCTGAGCAGCACGTACGGGCGTGTGGTCACCAGGTCCTCGCTCCGGGTTTCCCGGCTGCGTCCGGCAGCCTGCCACAACGCTATCTGGGCGGGGGCTGGCGTGGTTTACTTGCGTGCGAGCGGGGGTGCGGATCGGCGGGGCCGGATCAGGTGGTGAGGACAACATGGACACGGTGTGGGCGCAGGGGCAGGCCAAGGTGGTAGGGACTTTCGACTCGGTCAACCCAGCGACCTTGGAGGTGGTTGCCACCTTCCCGGTCCAGGGCCAGGAAGCCGTGGACAGCGCGGTCGGGCGCGCCCGCGAGGCCGCACGCTGGTGGGCGGGCCTGGGCTGGAAGGAGCGCCGGACCAGGCTGCTCCAGTGGAAGTCGTACCTGATCCGGTACATCGGCCGGCTCGCCGAGCTCGTCCACAACGAGACCGGCAAGCCGCTCGCCGATGCCCAGCTGGAGATCGTTCTGGCGGTCGTCCACATCGACTGGGCCGCGCGCAACGCCGAGGATGTCCTTGGCCCACACAAGGTGCGCAGCGGCCTGCTGATGCTCAACCAGGCATCCAGCGTGGAGCACGTCCCGCTGGGCGTGGTTGGCGTGATCGGGCCCTGGAACTACCCCGTTTTCACGCCCCTGGGCTCGATCGTCTACGCGCTCGCCGCCGGCAACGCCGTGGTGTTCAAGCCGAGCGAGTTCACCCCGGCGGTGGGCGGCTGGCTGGTCAGTTCGTTCGGCGAAATCGTGCCCGAGGAGCCGGTGTTCCAGACGGTGACCGGCTCGGGCGAGACCGGCGAGGCCCTCGCCCTCAGCGCCGTTGACAAGATCGCGTTCACCGGGTCCAGCGCCACCGCCCGCAAGGTGATGGCCGCCTGCGCGCAGAACCTCACGCCCATGGTCGCCGAGTGCGGTGGCAAGGACGCCCTGCTGGTGGCAGCGGACGCGAACCTGGACGCGGCCGCCGACGCCGCCGCCTGGGGGGCGCTGTCCAATGCCGGGCAGACATGCACCGGGGTCGAACGGGTCTACGTCGTAGACGCCGTCTACAACGCCTTTCTGGAAAAATTGACAGAACGGATTGCCCGCATTCGCCCCGGTGACGACCGCGAAGCTGACTACGGGCCAATGACAATGCCGGGTCAGGTCGACGTGGTTGAAGATCACGTCGCGGACGCCCTCGCCCGGGGCGGGCAAGCCGCCCTGGGCGGCATGCAGAGCGTGCGCCGGCCCTACGTGGAACCGGTGATCCTCACCGGCGTACCCGAGCAGAGCCTCGCGGCGCAGGATGAGACGTTCGGTCCCACCGTGAGCGTGACCAGGGTTTCCGACTTGGCCGAGGGGGTCGCGCTAGCCAACGCCAGCCGGTACGCGCTTGGTTCGGCGGTGTTCTCCAAGCGCAAGAAGCAGGCCATGTCCGCGGCGCGGGCGCTGCGAAGCGGCATGACCTCGATCAACTCGGTGATCGCGTTCGCGGCTGTGCCGGCACTGCCGTTTGGCGGGAGCGGGGAGTCAGGTTTTGGGCGCATTCATGGCGAGGACGGGTTGCGGGAGTTCACTCGTGCCAAGGCGATCACGCGCCAGCGGCGCAAGCCGCCGATGAACCTCACGTCGTTCTCGCGCACGGACAAGGACCTGAAGCGCCTGCTGTCCCTCACCACCCTCCTCCACGGCAAGCGCTACAGCTGACACGCCAGCCGCAAACTAACACCTCCGCGGCAAGAGCGACACCCAACGCGTCCACCTCCCCGGCAAGCGCTACAGCAAACGCGTCGCCCCGTTCCGCTGGCGTCGCCCCCGTCCCGTTCCGCTGGCGTCGCCCCCGTCCCGTTCCGCTGGCGTCGCCCCCGTCCCGTTCCGCTGGCGTCGCCCCCGTCCCGTTCCGCTGGCGACGGCCCGATCCGCTGGTGATCATGGGAATACTGGTGCTGCGCCCCCACCAATCCCATGATCACGAGTAGTGCCACAAGCCTGCGGGGATTTGTCCGTCCACCTGCCTAATGAAGCTCCGCCGCAGGCATGGGCTCGGGCTCTTCGAGGACGGGGTCGACCGGCGCCAGCGGCGCCCGGCCGATGATCAGGTCCGCCGCCCGCTCCGCGATCGCGATGGTCGGGGCATTGGTGTTGCCGCGGGGCACGACGGGCATCACTGAGGCGTCAACCACGCGCAGGCCCTCGGCTCCTCGGACCCGCAGTTCAGGGTCAACCACGCTGGTCAGCTTGGTGAGCGCCAGCCGCGAGTCGCCGCCCATCGCGCAGGTCCCCACCGGGTGGTAGAGCGTTACCAGGTCACTGCGGATGAACTCGCGCATCTCCGCATCCGTGCGCACATCAGGGCCAGGCGAAAGCTCCGCCTTGCAGACCTTCCCGAGTGCGCCAGTGGCGGCGAACTCACGGGCCATGCTGATCCCTTCGACCAGCGGCTCGATGTCGGAGCTGTCGGACAAGTAGGCGGGATCGATCACTGGCTTGTGCCGGGGGTCAGCGTTGCGCAGCCAGACCTGGCCGCGGCTTCTGACCTCGACCAGCGCGATGAGCAGCGAGAACGCCCTGATCCTAGGGTCGGCGAGACCGCCGCGCTGATACGGCGTCGGCAATGCGTGCCACTGCAGATCGGGAGCTTGCAGGGAGGGCCGGGTGCGGCTGAACCCGCCCGCCTCCGCCACGTTCGACGTCAGCGGGCCCGAGTGGCGGAACCGCCAGCGGAGCAGGGCACGCGGGCTGTTCTTCTCCCACAGGCCTGCGGTCTTGGGAGTACGCCACATGGCTGTGACCACCGGGTGGTCGGAGAGATTCGACCCGACGCCGGGGCTGTCCACCAGGACCGGGATGCCAAGATCGCGCAGGTGGTCGGCGGGGCCGATACCGGACAGCATGAGCAGGTGCGGGCTGCCGATCGCGCCCGCCGAGAGGATGACTTCACCCTCGACGCGGGCCGTCTCCTCCTTGCCATGCAGCAGGTAACGCACGCCGGCGGCGCGGCCACCCTCCACCAGGATCCCGGTGACCCGCGCGTCGGTCTGCACCGCGAGGTTGGGTCGCGGCAACGCTGGGCGCAGGTAGGCATCCGCCGTCGAGCAGCGCCGCCCATCTCGCTGCGTTACCTGGTAGAAGCCACAGCCGTCCTGCTCTGCCGCGTTGAAATCGGTGTTGGCGGGCAGGCCGCATTCTCGCGCGGAAGCGACGAAAGCCTTGGTCAGCGCCGACTGGTAGGCGAGATCTGAAACCGAGAGCGGCCCTGTCCCGCCGTGATAGGCGCTGGCGCCCCGCGAGTTGCTCTCGGCCCGGATGAAGTACGGAATGAGGTCGGAGTAACCCCAGCCGATACAGCCGTACTCGTCCCGCCAGGTGTCGTAGTCGTGGCGGCTGCCGCGGATGTAGATCATCGCGTTCATGGAGGACGAGCCGCCGAGCATGCGTCCCCGGGGCCAGTAGATGGACCGGCCCGCCGCCCGCTTCTGCGGCACCGTGCGGAAGTCCCAGTCGTAGGTGCTCTGGAACAGCAGGTTCAGCGCCGCCGGGATATGGATCTCGTCTGCATCGTCGGGCGGGCCAGCCTCCAGCAGCAGCACGCGCGTGGAAGGGTTCTCGGTGAGGCGCGAAGCAAGGACGCAGCCAGCGCTGCCGGCACCGACGATCACATAGTCGTACACAGCTATCTCTACCTCATGACCACAGTTCGGGCGGGGCGGCATTGCCGGGAACCCCGGGACCGGCCGGAGGCGGGCCCGCAGCCAGGTAGTACAGCCCAGCCCTCAGGCGCGCCCGGGGATGGCTGCCAGCCGGGATGCGGGACCTTACTCCGGGTACGCCCCGAGGCGAGGCGAATCGGACAAGGGTTCCCGAACAGGCTCTGCGGGATAACCCTACTCGCGGGCCTGCCTCGCGGCCAGCCGACCGCGCCGGGCTCTGGGACAACCCGGATCGTGCGTAGCACTGGAGAGCTGCCAGCACGGCTCAAACGGTACTCACGGATCGGCCGGGAGCCGCGCGCCTGAGTCTGGCGGCACGGCGGCGGCTCGTGGCCCTGTCAGTGCCCGTCGCGGCGGCCGCGGCGCTGACCGAGTGGGGGTTTCGGCGGGTTCCTGGCGTCCAGCCCACGGTTTGTCCCCCGTGCTGCTCACCGCGCCACAGTGGGCCGGACTGGGAGCGGCCTTTGTCTTCGGGTTCGCCGCCGGGCTAGTGTTGATCAGTCGGCACGAACGGATGCTGCGGCTGGTCGCAACGGGGCAGGGCAACGCCGTTTAGGGCAGGGCAACGCCGTTTAGGGCAGGAAAGGCATTTGCCTGGCGGTTGGGCCACAACCAGGCCGTGGAAGTCGTTTGGGAGCGGCCACTTTGCGTATTTTGGGGAGAAGCCAGGCTGGGCACCATGGCTGACCGTCACCACGAAGTCGTACGACGCGAGTTCACTCGGCAGTCACCCACCTTCACCGCGACTGGCTGGGCAGCTGCCGAGCTGGACTGGATCACTGATCAGGCCGGACCGGAGCCGAATCACCAGGTCCTGGAGGTGGCCGCCGGCGCGGCCCATCTCGGCCGGACACTGGCCCGGCACACGGCGCACGTGACCGCCAT